>Ga0265297_10002305_pt1 | contig 39556 bp, 41 predicted proteins | sample Munlanlwell13791_FD_192502 | JGI IMG/M metagenome (GOLD analysis project Ga0265297, IMG submission 192502) | Leachate microbial communities from a municipal landfill in Southern Ontario, Canada - Leachate well 137-91 | ecosystem: Engineered > Solid waste > Landfill > Unclassified | place...
CTAAGAGACGCAAAAGGAGTGATTTTCTAACAAAAAATTACGCTATCCTCTTCTGATACTCTTTATATGCCTTCTTGATGTCGGCAAGTGAATCCTCGCCGAATTTCTCCAGAAGCGCGCCCGCTATACAGAACGCGCATTTCGCTTCTCCGATCACGGCTGCGGACTCCACAGCGCAGATATCCGAGCGTTCGACCTGGGCCTTTCCGGATTTCCTGCTTAAGATGTTCACCGAATGAAGCGGCTTAAGCAGGGTGGCGATCGGCTTCATGCAGGCGTGGATTATAATCTCTTCTCCGTTTGAAATTCCGCCTTCGATGCCTCCCGCGTTGTTCGTGTCACGGAAGTATTCCTTGTTCCTGGAATAATAGAGCGCGTCATGGGATTCAGAACCGAATCTGTACGCATAGGCAAAACCGAGGCCAAAGCCCACTGCCTTTATACCGGGGATGGACATTATCGCCGCAGAAAGCCTCGCGTCCAATCTTTTGTCCTGCTGGACATAGCTTCCCAGTCCGGCAGGAACGCCCTGGGCCTTTATCTCAAAGATCCCTCCTACGGTGTCTTTTTTCTCTTTGGCCTTAAGGATTTTTTTCATCATCGCCTGCGGAGAACATTCTCCCCCGATCAGCATGACCTTGCTGGAAATATCTATCTTAAACTCCTCCAGCAATATCTTGCATACCGCGCCGACCGCAACATGCGATGCCGTATCCCTGGCGGAAGCGCGTTCAAGCACGTTCCTTATGTCTTTGAAACCGTATTTTAAAGCACCGGCTAAGTCCGCATGCCCTGGCCTGGGGTAATATATGGAAGGCATGGTTTCAATGCAATAATCTTTATTCTCGATCAACAGGCTTATGGGGCTGCCTAAGGTCAACCCCTTCCTGGTGCCGGAGAGTATCTGCACCGCATCTTTTTCTATCTGCATGCGCTTTCCCCTACCGTAACCGGATTGCCTGCGCCTCAACTCATAGTTTATTTTGGCCGCTTCTAATTTAAGGCCTGCCGGAATACCTTCCAGGATCGCCGTCAGGGATCCGCCGTGCGACTCTCCCGCAGTTAAATAACGTAGCATGGTAACCTCCTCACTTCCAGAGCCCTCTTCTTTCTTCCCGGGCTTCCCTGTATAGTTTCAGGAATAGATCTTCATATTTTACGTTCGGCGGATAAGTCATTAATGAGGCGTATCCCTGCTTCACTATTTCCGCGTTAACGAACGTTCCGTCCTTAAGATAGGCGTAGGCGAGCAGCCGCCCGTACCTGTCGTGCTTCTCAACATCAAACTCCAGGCTCACGCGTTTATGCTCTACCAGGTTTTTGGTGAATTCATACGCGCGCCGCCCGAGTTTTTGAATAGTAGTTATATCCTGCTTTGCGCGCTGGCTGTCCCTGCGGAGCTTCGGGGACTCGTGCATTTCAGGCGTGTCGATGCCGATCAACCTTACTCTTTCTCCGCTCTCGATCTGTATCGTATCTCCGTCGATCACCCTGCTGACGTAAACGTCTGAATAATTATAGGCCTTTCCGAAAGGAACGGTAAAGACCCCGTCTTCCGGAGAAAATTGGACGGATATTTTATCTTCCTGCGCCTGCGCGCAGGCGGCTGAACAAATGAGGAAAATGACGCACACTATCCAGTATATATTACGCATGGTCTTTATAGTTGCCCGGCCACAATCCCTGCCAGGACTATGATATCTTCGGTGCAAAATATCTTTATCACGCTTTTATCAAAAAGTATATTCGCGTCCGGCCCGAACTCCTCGTCCGCGCGTATAAGTTTTATCAAAACCGGCACGCCGGCAAAGGCGTCTACGATAATACTGAAATCCTTGAAATCCGCCTTCCTGGAAGGAAGGCGTTCCAGCACAGAAAAGATATTTTCGGGCTTGTTACCATACTTTCTTATGACCGGCTCAACCGCGCGTTTCCTGAAGGCCGGATAATAGCCTTCAATACCCGCCAGCTCTCTGAAGGTGAGCCATTCTCCCGTCGGTTCCGGAAGGCCTTTGTTCTTTTGAACAAGATAGTGCAGGATCAGGATAGCGAGAAAATCCTTAGCAGGCACGTTGCATGATAAGGAAAGTATCGTCTTTTTTTCTCTATCAACCGAGTATTCGTCTCCCAGAAAGATAACGGGTTCGATTTTCCCCTCATAGGCGCTGTTTAATTCCTGCCATGCCTTATTAAAAGCGATTTCGTAGCTCATTATTTGCTTTATACTCCCTGCCTTCTGCCAAAGCTAAAAGCAGATAGCAGACATTTTACCCTTTTTTGTTGGCTAAATCAATAGATTTAGCTATAATGGTGAGGTGATTTACGACCCTTTCCAGCAGCAATCCATCGACTACATAAACCAGGGGCATTCCGTCATTGTATCAGCTCCCACCGGCGCCGGCAAGACCGCCATCGCAGAGCATGTGATCAACAGCTGTATCCAGAATAATTTAGGCGTGATCTATACCGCGCCCATCAAGGCCCTTTCCAACCAGAAGTTCCGCGATTTCCAGGGGCAATTCCAGGATAATATAGGTATATTAACCGGTGATGTATCTTTAAACCCCGGCGCTCCTGTCTTGATCATGACTACCGAGATATTCCGTAATAAAGTCCTGGACGAGCCGGAGAGCCTGCAGAAATACTCCTGGGTGATCTTTGATGAGATCCACTATATAGATAACCCCGAACGCGGCACCGTCTGGGAAGAATCCCTGATCTTCCTGCCCAGGCATATGAATATCCTCGCTCTTTCTGCGACCATACCCAACATATCACAGCTGGCGGAATGGATGGAATCGATTCATAAAAAATCGATCAAAATGGTGATAGAGGAAAAACGCCCCGTCCCTCTGCATTTCTATTACCAGTGTTCCAATGAAGTAGTGGACAACCTGAATAAAATCAGGGTTTCCAGGGACTCAAAGCCTAACAAGCTGCACGCGTTGATCAATTACGTCCGCTCAAAAGAGGGCCTCCCGTGCATTTATTTCGTTTTCGGAAGAAAGCGCGCGGAAAGCCTGGCCTTTGAGCTATACGGATATAATTTTCTCACCCCGAAAGAATCAGTCCAGATAACGAACCTCTATGATGACCTTTGCCTGCGCTTTGAACTCAAGAACGAAAGGTCCAGCCGCCAGATGCTCCCCCTTATTTCAAAAGGGATCGGGTTCCATCACGCCGGCATGCTTCCGACGTTAAAAGAGGTCATCGAACGGTTGTTCACGAGCCGGCTTCTGAAGGTCATTTTCACCACGGAGACCTTTGCCTTAGGCATAAACATGCCCAGCCGCACCGTCATCTTCGACGAACTGCGTAAATTCTACGGCCGTTATGTCAGGGTATTGAAGACCCGCGATTTTTACCAGATGGCCGGACGCGCCGGCAGGCGCGGCATTGATAAAGAAGGTTTTGTTTACGCAAGGATCAATCCCCACCGCATCAATCTCCAGGACGTAAAACGCGTAATATACTCCAGGCCGGAAGAGGTCAGGAGCCAGCTTAATAATTCCTACGCGACTATCCTTAATCTCTACGAGAAACATAAAGAAAGGCTTTTCGATGTCTATCCGTCGTCGCTGCATTATTTCCAGTCGCGCAAAAATGAACGCACGGAAGCCCTCAGGCTTATTGAGGCAAAATTAAACCTTCTTAAGAAGCTGGGCTATATAGAGGGCGGCACGCTCACTCAGAAAGGAAGATTCGCCAAAAGCGTTTACGGCTACGAATTGATACTTTCCGAACTATTCGCAGCCGGTATCCTTGAGCAGATGGACGAATTCGGGTTAGGCGTGATAACCGCGGCAGTAGTCTTTGAGCCGAGGAAGAACCAGCACCTCCTGAACCTTTCTAAAGCAAACAGGAATATCAAGAGGGCCTGCGAGGAAATATACGCGCGCATCAAGAAAGAAGAAGCGGGTTTTCGGGTCTACCCTTTCAGCAAGCAGCCGTATTTCCACTTAAGTTCATGCATGGAAGGGTGGCTGCGCGGCACAAGCTTCGAGAGGATACTTCAATTTACCGACACCGACGAAGGAGAAGTGATCAGGTATTTCAGGATGAGTATCCAGATTCTGAGGGAGATAAACGACGCTAAGGTCTCCTCAAACATCTTAAGGGGCAGGATCAAAGAGACTATCCGGGTGATTAACCGCGATATAGTGGACGCGGAAAAACAATTAAGGTCTTAAATAGAATCCCCCTTCCTCACAACATTTACCTTTTATTCAAATTCAAACTTGTCGCCGGACTTGATCCCGTGCCTTTTTGAAAATCCCGAGTTAACTTCAAGCACGTATTTTACCGCGACTTTCGGCACCAGGCTTTCGCAGGATCCCGAGCAAGGCGGGGCTTCAGCTGTTATAGCGACTATCCTTTTGTCCCGGCCGATCCAGATGATGTCCAGGGGAAATTCCATATTTTTCATCCAGAAACTCGGCTTTGTTTCTTTTACAAATACAAAAAGCATGCCTTCCTGCTCATCGAGGCTCTTTCTGAATGCAAGGCCTGTCCTTCTTTTAGCCGCTGAATCGGCTATTTCTGCTTTGACACAAATGTTTTTCGCGCATATCTTCTGAAAGGTTGTTTCCTGGCAGAAAGCCGGGCCAATCAGGGAAAGAGCCAGCGGCAGGGATGATATATACAGGGATAACCTGGGTGACATAGTTAGAGCATTAAAAATGAGCCTTATCTGTTTTATATTTTATATAGTCGCGGATTATTTTTTTATGGTCAAAGGCAAAGTTTATTTTTTTTACTTCGTTCAATTTTATGATCCTTAAACCAGCCGCGTCATCTCCTGCGGCCGGCATTCCCTTTCCCTTCGCGACAAAAACCGTGCCGATCGTATGGAAGCGCGGGTCGCGCTCAGGATCAGAATACGTATGGAACTGCTTAATTCCGGTCAAATCAAGATTTGTCTCTTCTTTTGCTTCCCGCTTCACCGCCCCTTCCAGGCTCTCACCATAATCCACAAACCCTCCGGGCAAGGCCCAGCCAAAGGGAGGGTTGCTCCTTTTAATGACCACTATCCCGCCCTGGATTTCAATTATCGCATCAACCGTAGTGAACGGACCTGCCTGTAATTTATGCGTGATATATTCCAGGTAATCAATAACGCCTTTTTTAAAAGCCGCGAATGACTCTTTATCGTAAAGGCAAAAAATGATCTTTTTTAAAGATGTTTTTTCCTGCCGTAAATACTTTAGCACCTCCTGCGCCATTATCTTGGCGCTCGCAAGCTTCGGCAGCCTCTCCTGTCCGCTGCATAGAACAGTGAAAGCGATTGAATTCATCTTAAGCTTTTGTGCGGCTTTAAGGTTATTTTTTACCGCGGCCCTGGTACTTTCCTCGCTATGTTTTCCTGTCGCAAAGCGTATTGCATGTTGAATATCGTTAACTTTTAAAGAAGACTCCCTTAGCCTGATGACTTTAATCTCAGTGTTTTTTATTTTCATATTTTACCTGTTCTTCTCAAGGACAAGCCTTTCATTTTCATAATCAAAATGGAAATTAAAACGGCGCAAATACGACATCCCCAATAATCCGTCGCCAAAGCCGGGGTCTACTACTTCGTCCGGCAAGACCGCCGCCTCTACATTCTTTGCCTCTGCCCCGCTTATCGCTACGCTTTCTAAGGTAATAAACTTGGCGTTTATGCGCCTGCCGTCTGCTACCTGTATTTGTATGTCGGCGCCCTCTTTCGCTGCGTCTATCCCAAGCTTTCTTGCAGTGGCAGCTGTCAGCATGACCAGCGATGCCCCCGTATCAAGGACCAGTGATGCCTTTGCCTTTCCATTCAAAACGGCTTCTACCGCTATTTGCCCGCTCTTTTTGGCAATGCCTGCTGATTTTGGCTCATATTGCGCCTCGATCTTTTCGCTCTCCCTCTTCTCCCTCCATGCCTCAATAGACCTCTGCCTTCCCTCTTCAGCTACTGCCTTTGTCCTTTCGGCCTTGAGCCTTTCTCTTTCCCATCTGTTTTCTATTTCAGCGGCCTCAAGGGGCGTGGACCTGCGGATTTCCTCGATCAAATTCTTTTCAAACCTGACCGTACCGAAACCCACGTTCAATTCGATGTAACGTGATGACTCTTCCTTGATCAACCCTTCTATACTGCGTCCGTTTTTCAGGAACAGCGTATCTGCCAGCGCGTTCCCTGCGTGCGAAAATATACAAAACAGGGTAAACACTGAAATAAATGCACCCAATGATTTATTCAATATTCGTAAAGATAACATAAGGTCATAATAACACAGCGGCTAAACCGAGGCAATAGCAAATCGGCGATAGTTCGCAGGCCCAAATAAAAGAATCATGAAGTGAGATTATTTTCGCCTCTGTGCGGCTACGCGGTTCTCCAGGGTACCTATTCCTTCTATTTCTATCCTGATATTGTCCCCGGGGAGCAGACTGCCTACTCCGGGAGGCGTCCCGGTAGAAATAACGTCTCCGGGCTCCAGGGTCATGATACTGGAGATGAATGAAACCAGGTAAGGCACGGAAAAGATAAGGTTTTTCGTAGAGGAATCCTGCCTTATTTCTCCGTTCAGGTATGACCTGATCCGTAAAGCAGAAGGGTCAAGCGTTGTTTCAAGCCACGGCCCAAGGGGACAGAATGTATCAAAAGATTTTGCCCGCGTCCACTGTATGTCTTTCTTTTGCAGATCGCGCTCCGTCACGTCGTTAAGGCAAGTAAATCCTAAAATATAACTGGCGGCCTTGTTTTCACGGACAAACCGCGCCTTTTTTTTGATCACAAGGGCGAGTTCCGCTTCGTAATCAACGCGCCCTGACGTTGCCGGATAAATAATATTTTGCCTGTGGCCAAGCAGCGCAGAAACCGGTTTTAAAAAAATCACCGGCTCCTTCGGGAGTTCCATTTTTAATTCCCGCGCGTGGTCTTTGTAATTAAGGCCTGCCAGGATTATTTTGCCCGTCCCCGCCGGAGCAAGCAGGGTTATTTTCTTAAAGGCGACCGTGGCTTTACTCAATTCTATCCTGCCGAAAGGAGGACTTTTTAATACCCTGACCAGCCCGTTTTCCAGCATGCCCCAGGATTCCCTGCGTCTATACCTGAATTTTACTAAGCGCATTTTTAACAAAAAAGTTTAATTACCGCGATATGCTCAATATCTTGTATTTTAAGGTGCCGGCGGGTATTTTAATCTCGGCTATCTCTCCTGTCCTGCGGCCCAATAAACCCTGACCCACGGGCGAAGTGACTGAAATCCTGTTTTGCGAATAATCCGCTTCCATTTCCGAGACGAGCATATAGGTAAGCCTTTCCTGAGTGTCGCAATCCTCGATTTCGACGGTTGCCCCGATCAATACCTCATCATCGGGGATGTTTTCATCAAGGATGCGCGCGCATGCCAGCTTGCCTTCCAGCTCCGCTATCCTCTTTTCATTGAGCGCCTGGGCATCTTTAGCCGCATCATACTCGGCGTTCTCGCTGATATCGCCGTGCTGCCGTGCCTCGGCTACGGCGCGTGAAAGTTCTTTCCTGCGCACGTTCTTAAGCATCTCCAGCTCCAGCATCAGTTTCTCATGTCCTTCTTTAGTCAAATATATATCGCCTGTATCCATGTAAGGTCCCTTTCTTTTATTAGGTTATGGTTTATTTTACCAAGCGGCCCAATTTTTTGCTACAAAATTTTTTTTATTTAGGCTATAATAAAAAAATGGACCGGTCTATATTAAAAGAGGAAGCGGCGCTGTTCAAGAAATACCGGAGGTTGATGTCTTACGTAAAACCCTATAAAGCCAGGTTGTCGCTGCTTGTCGTTATGGAAATCGGCGTAACCCTGGTGTCACTGGCTTATCCTTACCTGTGCAAACCCCTCATAGACAAGGGATTGATCAGCAAAAACTTCGAATTGGCCGTCAAACTGGCCATTTTTTCCGGGATATTATATATTTTAAATGAAGCACTGCAGATCACAAAAGATGCGCTATCAAGGAAATTCCGCTCTGGGTTCATTCTTTTTATATCAAAGAAATTCATAACGCATCTTTATAAACTGGACATGGGGTTCTTCCTCAATTCCTCTTCGGTAACTCAGGTCGAGCGCTCCAATTACTATCTGAATCAAATTGAAGCAGCGCTTTTTGAACAGATGCCGAAATTTATTGCTTTATTGGTCAGGTCCCTGCTGCTGCTTGCGATATGTTTCTGGATAAACCCGAAGATGACCCTGCTTGCCCTGATGCTGTTGCCTATCCTGCTGCTGCATAAAATGTATTTTAATTCCCTGGACCGGAAGCTTGCTTACTCGCTGGAAAGCAAACAACGGGATATCTCCGTCAGGCTCAACGATTCCTTTTCCAAGGTGCAGGTCATCAAATATTTCGGAAAAGAAAAATTCCAGACAAAGGCTTTCATCCATAACCTGATAGAAAGGACCAGGATCTTCTTAAGATCAGAGAGGCTGAACCTTATCGGTAATGCCTCCGGAAGGCTGCTCGGCAAGATCCTGCTGGGTGCTATTTTCCTTTACGGGCTTTACCAGGTCCGTCTGCAGCTCATCAGTTTCGGCTCGCTGGTCACGCTGATACTGTATTTTCGGCTCGTCATTTCGCTGGTAAAGAATATTTCTTCCCTGTATAACAGGCTATCCAGGAATTTATTCTTCGTGGATTCTTTCCTGGAGGTCATGTCAGCCAGGCCCAAAATCTTTGAGCACGTCGAACCGGTATCTTTCGGCCCTGAGCCTGATATTGAATTCAGAGATGTCACGTTCGGCTACGACAAAAAAACAGAGGTTCTTAAGAACGTCGGCTTCGTTATCCCCGCCGGGCAATGGATCGCGCTGCTGGGAAAATCCGGCATAGGTAAAACCACCATTTTTAATTTAATATTACGGTTGTTTGAACCCGCCGCCGGGCAGATCATGATCGGAGGGTATGAAATAAGGAAGCTTAAACTGTCCGGCCTCAGGTCGTCTGTCCGCATCGCTCCCCAGGAGCCTGTCTTGTTCAACGCCACTATTGCGGAAAATATCCGGTTCGGCCTTGATAAAGATGCCGGTTATAGCGTAGTGGAAGCAGCCAGGCTCTGCTGCATCCATGAAGATATTTTACGGCTTCCCAGGGGGTACGATACCCTTGTGAAAGAAAACGGCGGCAATCTATCGCGCGGCCAAAGGCAGCGGATCGCCCTGGCGCGCGCCATCATAAACAACCCTCCGGTCTTGATCCTTGACGAAGCTACTTCTTCCCTGGATGCCGAGACAGAACAGGCTATATACGCAAATTTAAAAAAAGAACGCGCGGGATTGACTACGATCGCGACCAGCCACCGTTCTTTTGCAGCTTCGCTGTCGGATTCTGTGGTATTCATAAAAGATGCTTCCTGTGTAATATCCGGGGATTTCGAAGGGCTTCTGAAAGAAGACGAGAAGTTCTCAAGGCTTTTCGGCGAAGGCCTTCCAGAAGAATACCTTCAGAATGACGGGAACCTTGTCTGAAACTCCTTCTCTACCAGCCTTTCCATTATATCCTGCGAACACAGAAAACGGCTCGGCTCGGTAAATACCGAAGCGCCGTTGCCGAAATAACTCCTCATGGACCGCTCAATGTTGGGCTTAAGCAATATCAGGTTCTCTTTGGCCCTGGTCATGGCTACGTAAAAGAGCCTGCGCTCTTCTTCAATAGCATCGTTATCTTCAAGGGAAAGAGAGGAAGGAAGGTGCCCTTCCGCCACGTAGATCAGGAATACGGTATGCCATTCAAGGCCTTTTGCGGAATGTATCGTAGAGAGGGTAAGCGTAGAATCATCCTGGTCTCTTTTGCCTGCTTCCATGATATTTCTTTCCGGCGGCTCAAGGGCCATGTCCGTCAGGAAATCTCCCAACGAATCGTAACGCGAGGCAATACGTTCCAGGGAATCAAGGTCATTCAGGCGTTTATTGAAATCGTCATATTTATCTTTTAAGAGCGGCTGGTAATACTTAAGGAACATCCGGATCAGTTCCGCCGGAGAGGCCTCCAGGCCGCTTATTTTTTTCAAAAGCTCAAATAACGCGAAAATATCCTCGGATTTACGCATGGTCTTATCATCCAGCGTCAGGCCTTTTTTGTTAAGCGTGATTTCTGCGATGATGTTCTCCGCCGTCTTAGGCCCTACCCCGCGCATCAGAAGAAGCACCCTGTGCCAGCTGACGGCATCGAATAAATTATATGCGATGCGTAAATACGAGATCACGTCTTTGATGTGCGCGGCCTCAACAAACTTCTGCCCGCCGTATTTTACAAACGGTATATTGCGTCCCGCCAGTTCCACTTCCAGGTCATTGGAATGCCACCCTGAACGAAAGAGCACGGCGATATCCCGCAACTCTATCCCTTCTTCTCGTAATTCAAGGATCTTATCCGCCACATACCTTGACTGCGTAAATTCATCTTCGGTTTCCAGGTAGACAGGGCGCTTATTTCCCTTCTTGCGGGTATAAAGGTTCTTCTCAAACTTTTCCTGTGCCTCCCTGATAACTTCATTGGTCAGGTTAAGGATGGGCTGGGTAGAACGGTAATTCTCTTCCAGAGTAATAACCTTAGCTTCTTTGAATACCTTCGGAAAATCTATGATGTTCTTGAAATTAGCGCCTCTAAAGGAATAAATGCTCTGGGAATCGTCTCCTACGACCATCACATTCTGGTGCCTGCCGGAAAGCAGGTATACGATCTCCGCCTGAAGCTTATTAGTATCCTGGTACTCGTCGACCATGATGTATTTATATCTGTCCGAGAGGGCCTCTCGTATATCAGAGTGAGTGCTCAAGAGATTCTTTAAATAAACCAGCAGGTCATCGTAATCAAGCAGCGATTTCTGCCTTTTGTATTCAACGTATTCCTGACGGATCCTCTTGACCTCGTCAAGCCATTCAATAAAATGCGGGTATTCGTCATATAATACGTCTTGCAGTTCCTCCGACCTGTTCACGCTCTTTGAGATAACTTCCATCAGCGCTTTCTTGCGGGGGAAGCGCTTGTCGCTCTTATGAAGGCCTAACTTTGTGCGGATCAGATTCAGGGTGTCTTCCGCATCAGACTGGTCAAGGATGGTAAAATTATGCGTCAGGTTAAGGAAACGGGCGTATTTCCTTAAAATACTGTTGGCGAAAGAATGGAACGTCCCGCCGGATACCCTTGAACAGCGGTCATCCAAAAGGAGGGCGGCACGCCTGAGCATCTCATGGGCTGCCCTGCGGGTAAACGTAAGCAGGAGTATTTCTTCCGGCTTTACGCCCTTTGAGACAAGATGGGCGACGCGGAAAACCAGAACCCTGGTCTTGCCGCTGCCTGCCCCGGCAATGATCAAATGCGGCCCTTCAACAGACTCGACTGCCTGGCGCTGAGCCGGATTCAGTTCTTTTTCCCAGTTTAATTTGTTTACGGCGGATTGAGACATAAAAGTAGCGTTTCCTCTTGATTGAAGCGGATTTTAGGTAAAAGGCGGGCGGAAAAAATTGCCTGTCAGGCAGGCTGGCTGTTTTCTTCCACGAACTTCTTTATTTCTTCAAGATTCTCTAGGATCAGTTTCGCCTTGGATAAACCGAAAGAAAACGGGAATTTATCCTCCTCATTTCTCTTTAAAATAAGAATGGGTTTGCCGCGGTATTCGCTTTTCTCGATCATTGGAGCCTCCGATCTTTTGAATTTTCCTAAAAACGACCTTTGACTGTTAAGGGTTATATTACACTCTTTAAGATTATTTTTCAAGAAGAAACACAAGGCGCGTTTTAAAATATCCCTATTCGCTGTACGGGCTTATCACGACCTTTTTCTTTTCTTTTTTTATCCCGTCACCAAAGCTCCTGGCGTCGAATTTATCGGTGACTTCGATGATGATATCTTTGTTATCGAGACGGATGAATTTATAGGTTATGAACGCATGGTCGCCGTCAGTGAGCTCGCAAGATTCCCCCTTCCTCAAAATGACCTTTTCCGGCGCATTGCCGTTTTCCGCGTAGAACCAAAGCATATGGCCGATGCCGCTATCCCTTCTATCAACCAGGGTGATGCTACCGTCTCCGTTCACAGTGCAACTTGAGATGCCCCATAATTTTTTTGTATCCTGGATGTACTCAATGGTAGTTTGATAGTCTTGGCTGAAAACCTGACGCCCTGACAGCAAAACTATCGCGATGGCACATACCCTTATGATATTTTTCATCTTCCGCCCCCTATTCCTGGAGGATTTCTCCTTCCAGTTTATCGATAAGCGCGGCCGCCTCTTTGATTATTGAAACAGGCAGTAACTTGGAGATCTCAACCTCTTTCTTCAGGGCCTTGAGCGTGCCGATGAGCCTGCGTACAGCGGCGACCTTCTTCCTTCTTTGCGCTTCTTCTGGCTCAAATTCCTGCCTTTCCCTGATCATCACTGCCAGGCCGCGTTTTAAATCAGCCGCGTCTTTGCCTTTTTCAAAAACCTCTTTTTTAAGATTCGCGTAATCTTCTTCATCCAGAACTTTTTTATTCTTGGCCAGGCGCAATACATCTATGGAATCCAGGCTCGGAAGGCTGGATGCCTCCTGTGACTCGGCGTATTCTCTCTTCAAATACAGCGGCTCTTCTTTTTCGAGGAAATAATATGATTTCAAAAGCTTAAGCGCTGTCTGTTTCCTGATGCCGATCTCTTTGGCGGTATAAATATCAAAGGTCGTATAGCCCCATTCTTTGTAAAGCTTGTCCTTATGGACCGAATAAAGCGCCCGGCCTAATTCCACCCATGAGGTCTTAAAATCCTTGGCATTCTTAAGCACATGGTACCTCAATGACCCCTGGTCCAGGTCCTCCATTTTTTCTTCAATCGTCTTTAAAGACCTTGATTTATATGCGTTCATCATCCACCTTCCTTTATCTATGCCTGCCCACGCCCCGGCGCGGGCAAAGCTTATTTACCCGGCACCTGCCGCAGAACGGAGAAACCGGGACACAAATATTCTGGCCAAAAGAGACAAGAACGGTATTTAATCCTATCCAGTACCTGCGGGGTATTATTTTCTTAAGCCCTTCCTCCGTCCCAAGCGGATCCTTTGTCTTTACCCAGCCGAGGCGGTTGGAGATCCTGTGCACGTGCGTATCAACGCATATCGCAGGTATTTTAAATCCCAGGCCTAAAACCAGATTAGCGGTTTTTCTTCCCACGCCTCTTAGGCTAAGAAGGTCTTCCAGGCCGCAAGGCACTTTCCCCCGGAAATCGGAAATAAGCCTCCTGCTCAGGCCAAGGATAACCTTTGATTTATTGCGGTAAAAACCCACGGGGTAGATCAATTTTTCCAGTTTATGGCGTGAGAGCCTAAGCATCTTTTGCGGAGTATTGGCTGCTTTAAAAAGCCTCTCGGCCGCCTCTATGGTTGTCTTATCTTTGGTCCTTAAGCTTAATATGCAGGAAACCAGTATCAAATAGGGGTCTTCTTTTTTAGAAAACTGCGTAACGGAAGGCACTGCGAATTTCGCTGCCTGGCGGCTGATGATCCTGAATGTTTTTATAGCCTCAGACATTCTAAATTCATCTTAATGATCTTGGGGATTTTTTCTTTAAGAATCTCTCCACTTCCTTGAAGGCCTCTGCCCTGGTCCTGACCGATCCCACTGCCTGTAATTCTTCGAGCCTGGAAAGTATCTTGCCGATTAACGGGGAAGGCTCTAATTTAAACTTGCTTATCAGGTCATTGCCGTTTAAGAGGCGCGGCAATTGCTTTTCTTTTTTCTTCCTGAAATATTCCTTTATCAGCGCGTAAACCACCTTCTCATGATGAAGCCGCGATTCTTCCGAAGTAAGGGGCCCTCTCGTGGAACGCTGGTCTGCCATGGAGACCAGAAGAGTGCTCACCCCTTCATCGCCGGTATCGCGGAAATAGCGGAACATCGCGCGCGGGGTGATCCGTTCGTTGTCCGCAAGATATCCGGGCCGCAGATGCCAGAAGATTATTTTCTTCAGGCTCTCTATTTCATTATTTGAAAGCTTAAAACGCCTCGAAATCCCGATAGCCATAGCAGCCCCTACGCGCTCGTGGCCGTGGAACATGGTCTTGCCTTCTCTTCTGCGCTTGGCCTGCGGCTTGCCTATGTCATGCAATAAAGCGCCTAATTTCATAAGATCGGAGCGCTTTCTTTCCGAAGACATTTTCTCCTGCAGGTAATCCGTGATTTCTCTATTACGCCTGTTCTCTCTAACGAGCTTCTCGAACTGCCTGACTGTTTCAAAACTATGATTTAAAACATCCAGATGATGGTAGGGACCCTGATTAACCCCCCGCATGACTTCTATCTCAGGAAGTATCACCTTTAAAACCCTCAGCTTATCCATGGCAACTAAATGGCTCACAGAACCGTCCTGGGCGAGGATCTTGAATAATTCATCCCGGATACGCTCAAACGACACAGCGCTTAACTGTTCTTTTTTCGCCTTGATCAATTTCAGTGTTTCATTCTCGATAGCAAAGCCCAGGACCGCAGAGAGGCTGAAGGCGCGCATTATGCGCAGGGGATCATCGTCAAAAGCCGCCTTATTCACTGCCCGGATCAATCCAGCCTTCAAATCCTTCCTGGCTCCGTAAAGGTCAATAAGCGCCTCTTCCCGGATACTGTTTTTCAGCGCTTCCTGCAATTCAACCGCCATAGTATTTATAGTAAAGTCGCGCAGAAAAAGGTCCTCTTTAAGGTCGCGGCCGCGGAAATCAGTGAAATCTAAAGTATAGATCTTGTCTTTCTGTTTTTTTACCAGGCGGCAGGCGCCGTGCTCTTTGTCCAGGACTACAAACCCCGCCTTCAGCCGCTGGCTTAAGCTTCTTGCAAAACTTATCGCGCGGGATTTTATGCAGAAATCGATATCGGGGTTAGATTTCCTGCGTTTTATGACCAGATCACGCAGATACCCTCCCACGATATAGAGCCCGGCCTTCTTGTCTCTGGCGTAATCAAAGACTGCTCGCAGGAGCTTCTTATCTTCCGGGTTTATTGATATAGGCATTATTGGTTATGACAAGATATTCCGGGGATTACCGTCTGTCTTTATTAAACAATTCCGACTGCTTTATGACTTCTTCGTCGACAAAAATCGGGGCATGCGCCCTTACTGCCAGAGCGATGCTGTCTGACGGACGGGCATCTATGGTCTTTGCGTCTCCGGAGGAGGTTTTAAGGACAAGCTTGGCATGGAAGGTATTCTCTTCTAATTTATCTATGATGATCTTTTCAACCTTAGCCCCCAGATGCACTACCATTTCGTGAAGCAGGTCATGGGTCAGCGGGCGCGCGGGATTGAAACCGCTTATCTTCAATTTAATGGCAGAGGCCTCCGCCAGGCCTATGACTATCGGGAGAATGTGTTCGCCGTTTTTCTCCTTTAAGACAATGAGCTGGTCGTGCCTCTTCTCGTCGATCATTATCTTGTTCAATTCCATCTCTATCATGAATTTACCCTCGCTTTTTTTAAAAATAATTTATTTCTTTTTGCGTTTTAACATACGCTTGCCGGGCTTCGATGAAACGCTCTTTTCCTTATCCAGCATGTCTTTTAGCTCCTGCATGAACTGGCCTACGTCCCTGAATTGCCGATATACTGAAGCAAACCGGACGTAAGCTACGTCGTCCAGTTTCTTGAGCCTCTCCATTACCAATTCGCCTATGCGGTTGGAAGGGACCTCGCGCCCGCTTTTCTTCTGAATAGCGTGCTCTACCCCTGCGATAATCTCTTCCATGGTCTCTACGCTTATCGGTCGCTTTTCACAGGCGCGCATTATCCCGGAAAGAACTTTCTTGCGGTCAAAGGGCTCTCGCCTGCCGTCCTTTTTTATCACCATCAAAGAAAGCTCTTCGATATATTCATAAGTAGTGAAACGCTTCCCGCAGCCCAGGCATTCCCGCCTTCTCCTGATGGCGGAGCTTTCCTGTGTGGCGCGCGAATCAACGACCTTGTCTTCACGGTATCCGCAAAAAGGGCATTTCATATCGCTATCATTTGTTTACTCGTTGTCTCGTTTACTCGTTATTTCGAAAAAACGAAACAACGAGATAACGAAACAACGAAACTCTTTTATTATAACTTTCTTATTCTAACCTTTGCCTCTTTTAAGAATTCCATCGCCATTTTATCGGGATATCCCTCGGCAATGACGATCTCTCTGATCCCGGCGTTGATAAGCATCTTTGAACAGATTATACAGGGCTGGTTCGTGGAATATAAAATGCTTTCCCTTACGCTGACGCCGTAAAGGGCGGCCTGGATAAGCGCATTCTGTTCCGCGTGCAGGCCGCGGCAGAGCTCATGCCTTTCTCCCGAAGGTATATTAAGCCTTTCCCTTATGCAGCCGATATCGATGCAATGCTTAAGGCCCGAAGGGGCGCCGTTATAGCCGGTTGCCAGGATCTTTTTATCTTTCACCAGGACAGCACCTACGTGCCTGCGTATGCATGTCGAGCGCCTGGAAACAAGCTGGGCCAGCTCAGTAAAATATTCATCCCAGCTGGGCCGGCTGCCATGATGTATTTTCTTCTTGCTCATCATTTTAGCTCCGGGTAAAGCGGAAATTCCCTCGCCAGTTTTAAGACCTTATTCCTGGAATCTTTGACGATCGCGCCATCGTTCCTATTATCTATGACGGTATTTATCAAATCCGCTATCAACCTCATTTGCTGTTCTTTCATTTTTCTTGTGGTCACCGCAGGCGTCCCTATCCTTATCCCGCTTGTTACGGCCGGGCTGTTCCGGTCAAAGGGTATCAAATTCTTATTAACGGTAATACCCGCTTCTTCAAGTATGCCTGAGGCATCGCGGCCGGTAATATTTTTAGGAGACACATCTACCAGGGACAGGTGCGTATCCGTGCCGCCGGAGACTATCCTGAACCCCTTTTCACTTAACGCCTTTGTGATTTCTTTTGAGTTTTTCACGATCTGCTGCTGATAATCACGGAACTCCCGGCTCATTGCCTCTTTGAACGCCACTGCCTTTGCGGCGATCACGTGCATGAGAGGCCCCCCCTGTATGCCGGGAAAGATCTTTGAGTCTAATTTTTTAGCAAATTCCTTTTTGCAGATCACGAAACCTCCTCGCGGGCCCCGCAGGGTCTTGTGGGTAGTTGAGGTTACGAATTCGGCATAAGGCACCGGAGAAGGATGGACCTTCGCTGCAACTAACCCCGCGATATGCGCCATATCCACGAATAAATAAGCTCCGACGCTGTCTGCGATCCTGCGGAATTCCTTAAAATCCATGGTCCTGGGATAAGCAGAAGCGCCTGCCAGGATCATCTTCGGCTTATGCTGCCTGGCCAGCTCGGAAATAAAGGCATAATCGAGCTGCTCTGTCTTCCTGTCAACTCCGTACGTTACGATGTGGTAAAACATCCCGGAAAAATTATGCGTATGCCCGTGGGAAAGATGCCCGCCGCAGGCAAGGTCCAGGGCAAGGACCGTATCCCCGGGTTTTAACAGGGCAAAATAGACCGCCATATTGGCCTGGGTGCCGGAATGCGCCTGAACATTCACATGTTCCGCCCCAAAAAGCTCTTTCGCCCGTTCTATTGCCAGCGTCTCGGCCTTATCAACGTTACCGCATCCGCCGTACCAGCGCAGCCCCGGATAACCCTCGGCGTATTTATTAGTAAGCACTGAACCCTGAGCCTCAAGGACCGCCTGTGACGTAAAATTCTCGGAGGCGATCAACTCCAGGTTCTCTTCCTGCCTTTTTAATTCTTCCCTTATTGCCGCATAGATTTCAGGATCGACTTCTTTTACGTGCCTTAAAGTATCCATCTTCGATTTCCTTTTCTATATCTTTGATTTGATTAAGGCGCCTCTGGTGCCGGCCGCCTTCGAATTCGGTATTAAGCCAGGCCCCTAAGATCTTTTTTGCAAGCCCTGCGCTTACAAAACCGGAACCCAGGACCAGCACGTTACTGTCATTGTGTTGCCGCGATGCCTGGGCCGCTTTTATATTATAGCATAATGCGGCGCGCACTCCCTTAAATCTGTTTGCGACAATTGAAACCCCTATGCCGCTTTTACAGATAAGGAGGCCGCGCAGCCCCTTCCCTTTTGAAACCGCCCCGGACAAAGCGGCGGCAAACCCGGGGTAATCGCACCTGTCTTCGGAATAGGCGCCGAAGTCACGCACGCTATAACCTGTTTTAAGCAAAAAAGACCTTAGCTTTTCTTTCAGGGCGTATCCTGCGTGGTCTGAAGCAATGAGTATTGTCTTCATATTATTCCGGAGATCCTTTCTATCGCTTTCTTTATCACTTCAAATGTCTTCTCGTAGAATTCCATCGGCCTGCCAATCGGGTCAGAGATATTAAGATCGCTTCCTCCTATCTCCGCGAATTCCTTTAACAGGAAAACCCTGTTTTTTACTTCCGGCAGGAATTGTAATATCCTTTCTTCATGGACCTTCTCCATCACAAGTATTATATCAGATTTCCTGAGCATCTCTTCCGTTAATTTCTGTGAACGGTGCCCGGAAACATCTATGCCTTCCTGCGCCAATAATTCCCTTGTCGCCTCCGTTGCGCCTATCCCATCGAGCATCATGACGCCGGCGGACAGCACTTCTATATCGGCCCGCTTCATTTTTTTTAGCTTATCTTCCAGCAGGGCCTTGGCCATGACAGAACGACAGGAATTCCCCGTGCAGACAAAAAGTATGGTTTTGCGAAAAGCAACCGCTTCAATATCTTCTTTCCTTATTGCGCCCTCACGCAGCATCTTTAATTCTTCCTGCGTCAGGTCCACGATCGAAGACTCTCTTGCCAGGCGTGTCCTGCCGGCGTCTACCGCCAGGTCCACCAGCCCGTCTAAGTCCTTTATCGCCTCTTCAAAAGTCACCGGTGCCGCCCTTTCGCTTAAGTTCGCCGAAGGGCATACTACCGGGACGCCGGAAAGAGCGATGATCTTAAGCGCAATGTCATCGTCCGGCATACGCATCCCTATGGTCTGGCCTCCTGCTGCCTTCAGGATCAAGGTCAGGGGCCCCGGCCAGAACCTGTCAATGAGCTTCCATGCCCTGACCGGGATATCTACCGCAAAATCCATTATCTTGCTTTTTGAGTCCAGGTGCAAAGAAAAAGGCTTATTCTTCGGCCGGCCTTTTATCTCGTATAGCTTCTCTACTGCTTTTTCGTTAAGCATATTGGCGGCTATGCCGTAAACCGTTTCGGTTGGCATGATCACTAATCCGCCTTCTCTGATCATCTCTGCTGCTTTTTTCAGATTCTCTTCGCTCAAAGATGCAGGGGTTATTTTAACGACTTTTGTCGAGGTCATATCTTGATCTTGATTTTCCTGATTTTAGCGCGCATCCTTTTCTTATAGGCGACTAATCTTCCCTGTATCTGCCTGTCGCTGACAGCCAATATCTCTAAGGCGAATATCGCGGCATTGCTTGCGCCCGGCTTCCCAATGGCCATTGTCGCCACAGGCACTCCGGCCGGCATCTGGGCCATAGACAAAAGTGAATCTAAGCCCTTTAAACTCTTCGTCTCGATAGGTATTCCTATTACGGGAAGGGTGGTGTGGCTTGCCACTACGCCTGCCAAAGCTGCCGCGCCTCCGGCTGCGGCGATAAAAACCCTGATACCTCTTTTTGGCGCAGCCTCCACATACGCAGCCAACTCTTTCGGTGTCCTATGCGCTGACAAGACCTTGATCTCAAATATGACCCTGAATTCCTTCAACAGATCAACCGCCGGACTGAGCGTTTCTAAATCCGACTGGCTACCCATGATTATGCTGATCATAAAAACCTCCTCTATCAAATATTATGCCAATGCCCTTTTACCGATGTCCTTACGGTAATGCATTCCTTCGAAATTTATTTTTTCAACTGCCTGATAAGCCGTACCTATAGCCTCTTTGATCGTATTGCCTAATCCGGTCACTCCCAGCACCCTTCCGCCATTGGTAAAATATTTTGCCTGCGCCTTTCTGGTGCCTGCGTGGAAAACCACGACATCGTCCATTTTTGCGGTTTTATCCAGGCCAAAGATCTCTTTGCCTTTAGCATAATTACCCGGATAGCCTCCGGAAGCGCATACTACGCAGACGCAGGCGCGATTATCCCATTCCAGGGTCCGGATACGGGAAAGCCTGCCTTCTGAGGCGGCTAACATTGTTTCGACCAGGTCTGATTTTAAACGAGGCAGGATCGCTTCTGTTTCCGGGTCTCCGAAACGCACGTTAAATTCCAGGGTCTTAGGCCCCTCTTTAGTGATCATGATGCCTGCGTAAAGTATGCCCTGATATTCTATGCCTTCTTTGCTCAAGCCGTCTATGGTGCGGTACACTACTTTGTCCAAGATCTCTTTGAATAATTCCCTCGTCACAACAGGCGCGGGGGAATAAGCACCCATTCCGCCTGTGTTCGGCCCCGCGTCGTTATCAAAAACCCGCTTATGGTCCTGGCTGGAAGCAAGCGCGATGACTTCCTTTGAATCGGTAATAACTAATATGGATGCTTCTTCTCCCTCAAGGCACTCTTCGATGATCACCCGCCTGCCGGCATCCCCGAAGATCTTCTCCTGCATCATGGAATCTACCGCTTGCCTGGCTTCATCGATGTTCTTTGCGACGATCACGCCCTTGCCGGAGGCAAGGCCGTCTGCCTTGACTACGCAGGGGGATCCGATCTTCTCAATATATTTTTTTGCCTCAATAGTATTTTCAAAAATATCAAAATCAGCGGTCGGCACCTTATATTTATACATCAGCTCTTTGGCGAATACCTTGCTTGCCTCTAAGCTTGCGGCCTTCTTGTTCGGGCCGAAAATCTTTAGGTTATGATCTTTGAATTCATCCACGATCCCGGCTGCCAGAGGCGCTTCCGGGCCGACAACGGTCAGATCTATCTTTTCTTTCCTGGCGAACTCAAGGAGCCTTGCAATATCATCGGCTTTTATGTCAATACATTCGGCCTGATCAGCTATGCCGCCGTTGCCCGGAGCGCAGAAGATCTTATCCACCAGCTTTGACTGCGCGATCTTCCACACCAGCGCATGCTCCCGACCACCAGAACCGATAACTAGTATCCGCATATTCTTATGATTACTTAGCTTTATGATTTTTGCTTCCGGCGCTGAAAATTTTTGCCGTGCGCTGCGGTTTACTTCGTAGCTTCAGCTTAGCGGCATCTACTTATACGTCTTCTGCTCCTCGTAAATCCTTGCGCACTTTTGCCAAAAATTTTCTAATGCGCCTCCAGCAAAAACATTAAGCTTACAATATTCTTTCCTAATTATTCGCTATAAATTAAACTACTTTAGCAATTAAGAACAAGCAAACCCTTTGTGCAATCTCAAAAATTCTGGCGCTTTTTCATTTGCACAAAAAACATATGAAAAATTATTATTTGCAACTATAGAAACAGAACACCATCTTAGCCAGAAATCTTCTTCTGGAATTTGATAAAACCGTTCTACTGTAATGGAATAATTTATATAAAACAAAATATTTGTATTCTTACAAAAATCTAGGCTATAATCGATTTCTTTAAATTTATCATTAACTCTATCAACAATTTCTTGCATATTGATATTCTTAAACTTATATGGCTTGTTTGATAAATCTTTTAAATTTTTGGCCGAGCTTGCTTCTTTTAATTCTTGATTGTATTCATCATGTCTTTTACGATTCTTTTCGTCTATTTCTTTTATTTCGAAAGCCGCACCTCGAAAAATAAGATCTGGAGGATCGTTATCTACTGATCTTAATTCATTATCTTGAAAATCTATATTTAGATTCTTAAGAAATTCTCGCAGAACCCAAAGCTCCCTTTTTGATTTATTAGGATTTGAAAAAAAAGATATAGATTCTCTTATTTGTTTAATAGTATTTTCGATTATTTCATTTCCTTCCATATTGTTCAAAATAAACTAAATATGATGTTCTATTAATAAATATGTCGTTTTCTTAATGAAATCATTATTGAAAAATATTTATTAGCGTAAAACGTTTGTAACTCAGCGTTTCTATTCCCTTAAAGCAACTTCTTTACTAATTTGCTCTTTTACAGTCTTTATCTCACCATTGCTTTCCTGTTTCAAAACACGCCATGATGATTTCCATTCATCGTTAACTTTCTTTTGAACAATAGTTTCTGTAAAATAGGCATTCCTAGTAATAATTGTTACAAAAAAAGCCATTTCACTTGTATTGGGAATCAAAAATCTGTCCAAGGTAAAAGCGGTATGAGGTGGAATCGTTCCAAGCGGAAAGCGTTTTATTGCCTTACTACGCAAATTCTCCAATTCGTTTGAAAGATCTCGTTGTTTTCTTTCTCCTTTTGCATCGTTATTTGCATGGCTTACTTTAATTTCATCATATAATGGTTTAAAAGGAAGTTCTCTCATAATATTTCTATCTTCAATTTCCACGACAACATCATAAAGAGGGTAGTCTCCTTCGTGAAAAAGCATAAAGGTTTCTCTATCCGAGATTTCGTCTGGCATGGGTAAAATATAACAGAAAGAATCACTGCTAATCATAAATTTTACTATTTCATCACTCAGTTCGGCATTTCTTTTAGCCATATTAGCTATCTCAGCGCTTAATTTAATATTTTGTTCTGATAAATTCCTGATTGCATTAGTTTTCTCTGAGATTTCCTTATTGGCGTTATCACTATTTATCTGCTGACCAATAAATGTACCAATGGTTCCTATCGCAATGAAAAGAATTCCTAACCATGTAAAAATATTAACATTGAAAATATTCGTACTCATGTGTTTTTATAAAAACTGAAATAAATTGTCCCTAATCATTGACTAAGTCTAAACCTACTGCTTTTAAGATATATTTTACAGGTGGCTTGACTTGATTCTCAAGAAACCACTTGGCTCCGAGGGGTGACGCGGAAGAGGGGCCTCCCCAAGCGAGGACTGTCGGGCCGCAGCTTGGGGAAACTTCCGCGGCAGGATCCCGAGCCGCCAATTATTTCTTTTCTTCTTTCATCTTCAGCGGCAGGACGCCTGCCAATTCTCCGACAACATTCACCAATTGCGAATCGGAGGGAACGACTATCTTGGTATTATTTTGCAGCGAATTTTCAACTGCCTGAAGCTTACGCAAGACCTGGGCGTTACCTATAAAATATCTTTCCGCGGCTTCATTGACCAGCCTTATCGCCTCTGCTTCACCCTCTGCCTCAAGTATTTTGGCCTGCCTGACGCCCTCTGCCTTCTTGATCTCCGCGCGCCTGGCTCCGTCGGCAGCAGTTTCTGTGGCGGTGGCAAAGTCAATGGCTGCGATTTTCTCATTTTCCGCCTTAACTACCTTGTTCATGGTCTCCTGAACGTCCTTAGGAGGGTCTATTTCTTTGAGTTCCGTCCTGACAATATCTATGCCCCAATTTGCGGTTTCATTCATCAGGGTCTTATGCAGTTCATCATTGATCTTGCCCCGCTCGCTATTGGCAGACTTTAAGGTGAGTGTTCCTATAATGTTCCTGAGCGTGGTGCGCGCAAGATTAACTATCTGGTACTGGTAATTATTGACATTGTATTGGGAGGCCTTGACATTAGTTTCGTCTGCCTTGACCTTAAAATAAACCTGCGCATCAACCTTAGCGTTTAAATTGTCGTTAGTGATGATCTCCTGGGGTTCCGCATCAACCATCTGCTCGGTCACGTTTATGTAGATCATATTTTCAATTACCGGTATGATCCAATGGAATCCCGGTTCCGCGAAACGGTTGTATTTCCCGAGCCTTTCTATCAGGCCGCGCTGCGTGGGCCTTACGGTCCTTATGCCGGAAAAAAATATTACAATTGCGAAGATACCGATCAAAAACATTAAGCTCATCTTGCCCTCCTCCTGTTATCGACAGTTTTCTTCATTTAATTCCCCGTTAGTCTTAATCGTAAATGTTTTTTGCCCTGTAACCCCGCATTCTGCTGGCTCAGCAGTTATCTCATATCCTGTTGCTCCCATTTGCACCTTATAGGTGTAACCGGCAATAGTTTTACCGTCATAATAACGGTTCAGGTGCGCCGGGTTGGAATTTATGAGGTCTGATTCTGTCTCGGGGTATTTTCCTGCGGCCGCTGCCGCATAACTCTCTGCTGCGGCAGAAATAACCCTCAATTCCGCCACTGCCTGCGATTCATTAGCTTCACACCTTTTGTTTGCGACAGCCCGTGCCGTATACGTTAACGCAGCTGTGAGAAAAACTATAGGCACCACGATTATGCCGATGACCCCCAGCACAATACCCGCAATAGCCAGTCCTTTGCCCTTGAGCGCTCCCTTATTCTTTGAGATCTGAACCAGCGCGATGATGCCGAAGACTATCGCGATTAAACCGCACAGCATCCCTAAGAGCGGAACCAAGATGAACAGGCCAAGGACCAAACTGGCAATAGCAAGCCCGACCGTCTTTCTCTTTTGTATTTCAACCATTTTTCCTTATTTCCTGCTATACGACTTCTACTTCTTTATTGCCTTTTACGGCTTCGCCGATGATCCAGGTTTTTACGCCCGACCCGGAGAGTGTTTCTGCGATCGCCTTGGCGTGAGCACGAGGCACAAACAGCACCATGCCTATGCCCATGTTGAACGTATGGTACATCTCGAAATCATTGATGCCGCCCTTATTTTGAATAAGTCGGAAGATCTTCGGCACGGACCAGGCATTTTTGTTGATTACGGCATTGATGTTATCAGGCAAGATCCTTGCGATCTTATCGTAGAAAGCCCCGCCCGTGATGTGCGCGATGCCCTTAATAACGTTGTCTCGTTTTCTCGTTAACTCGTTATCCCGTAAAAGTGAAAGGACAGGTTTTACATATATGCGCGTAGGCATAAGCAGCTCCTTGCTCATGCGCAGCTGTTCGCGCACGGTAAAAACCTTCCTCACAAGAGAATAACCGTTTGAATGTATGCCGCTTGATTCAAGCCCTAATATGGTATCCTGCGCCTCGATCTGGGAGCCATCGATGATCTTGTCTTTCTCTACCGCTCCCACGCAAAAACCTGCCAGGTCATATTCGCCCTTTTTGTACATGCCGGGCATCTCCGCGGTTTCGCCGCCCACTAAAGAACACCCCGCCTGGATACAGCCGTCATTGATCCCCTTGACGACCTGCGTTAATACTGCCGGCTCTAATTTAGCCGTTGCGATATAATCCAAAAAAAATAACGGCTCTGCTCCCACGCAAAGGATGTCGTTAACATTCATCCCGACCAGGTCAATACCGACAGTGTCGTGCTTGCCTGAGAGTATGGCGATCTTCAATTTCGTCCCTACCCCGTCTGTTGACGAGACCAGAACCGGGTGTTTATATTGCTTGGCATCGAAAGCGAACAGGCTTCCGAATCCGCCGATACCTTTTAATACTCCGGGCCGGAACGAGCTTTTTACCAATGCCGCGATCTTGTGCTTAAAAACTCCCGCTTTCCCGATATCCACACCTGAATCTTTATACGTAAATTTCTTCATTGTCTTTTCCCTTTAAGGATTAATGATCTCACCCTGGCCGCAACAACGCATCTCAAGCGAAAATTTACCTTGCTTCTTTTCCGCGCTGACCGGATATTTTCCCGTCCAGCAGGCGGTGCAATAATTATTCTTCGGATATTTTAAACAGCTTAACATGCCGTCCAGGCTTAAATACCCCAAGCTATCCACGTCAAGATACTGCCTTATCTTCTCCAGCGATTCGTATTTGTTGGCAATGAGTTCGGAGGAACGGTGAAAGTCGATCCCGAAAAAGCAGGGAAAACGGTGCGGGGGACAGGAGATCATCAGGTGCACTTCTTTTACTCCTGCCTTGCGCAAATTCCGCACGCGGATTTTTGAGGTGGTCCCCCTTACAATAGAGTCATCGACAATAACTACGCGTTTCCCTCTTAATACCTCCCTAAGCAGGTTGAATTTCACCCTTACTCCTAAATCGCGAGAGTCTTGCGCGGGCTGGATAAACGTGCGCCCTACATAATGGTTACGGATTATGCCCATCTCAAGGGGAATACCGGAGGCGTGCGAATACCCCATCGCGGCGGAAAAACCGGAATCCGGCACCGGCACTACGAAATCGGCATTCACCGGGTATTCTGCGGCGAGCTTCTCACCGAGCTTGCGCCTGATGAGATGCACTGTTTCTCCGAAGACTACCGAATCGGGCCTGGAAAAATATACATGCTCAAAAGTACAGAAGGCATGGTTCTTCCTTGAGCTGAGCTCTCTCGGCCTTACCGACCTTACTCCGTTCTTATTTATAAAAACTATTTCACCCGGCGCGATCTCACGGATGTATTTGGCTCCGACCAGATCAAAGGCGCAGGTCTCCGAAGCCAGGCACCAGGAACGCCCCAGCTTACCCAGGACCAAAGGCCTGAAACCCAGCGGGTCCCGCACGCCGATAAGGTTATTTTCGTTCATCATAACCAGGGAATAGGCGCCTTTTATCCTGCTTAAGGCGTAGATAAGGCTTTTTTCAAGATCTGTAGACCTTGCCTTAGCCATCAAATGAATGATCAATTCAGAATCAGTGGTGGTCTGAAATATAGAGCCGTGTTTCTCCAGATATTGCCGCAACAACAAAGAATTGACTAAATTCCCGTTATGCGCTATGCAGATCGAGCCTTTCGCATAGTCTATAAGGAGAGGCTGGGCGTTCTTAAGAACGCTTGAGCCGGTCGTAGAATAACGGACATGCCCCACCGCCATATCACCCTTTAATTTAGATAGGACGCTGCCGTTAAAGACGTCGCTAACCAGGCCCATTTCTTTATGCATGGTAAGTGCGCCTTTGTTATTGGAAACAATGCCGCAGGCCTCCTGGCCGCGGTGCTGCAAAGCATAAAGCCCCAGGTACGCCAACCAGCTCGCCTGTCTGTGGCCGAAGACCCCGAACAAACCGCAAAACTCCCGCGGTTCATCCATATCCCGCTGCCTTCCTTCTTCCATATTTACACCTCGTCTAAATTATCTTCCTGGCGTATTCGATGCCGTTCCTGAAAATCTCAAGGCCGTCTCCTTCTCTCTTGGCGTGCCCGTCCGTCCACCGCGGGTGCTGCCAGGAAAAAGAATGCCTTTCCGGATGGGGCATAAGCCCCAAGACCCTGCCGGTTTCATCGCAGATACCGGCGATATTTTCTACCGAGCCGTTGGGATTGTCGGGATAACGCCCGGGTTTCCCCGACATATCGCAGTATTTAAAGACTATTTGCCCTTTTTTCTTTAAACGCTCCAATACAGCCCTATCCTTAAAAATAAATTTTCCTTCTCCGTGCGCGACCGGCAGATAGATGACCTGGGGCAGACCCTTTGTCCAAACGCATCTGGCTTGTGACCTCAGATATACCCATCGGTCTTCAAACTTCCCCGAATCGTTGATGATAAGGCTGGCCTCCTGCGCGAAGGCCTCATTTCCCGGCAGCAGGCCGGCCTTAACCAGGATCTGGAAACCGTTACAGATACCGATGATCAATCTTCCTGTCCCGATAAAATCTTTTATCTCCTCCATCAATTTATGCTTTATCTCGTTAGCCATGATCTTGCCTGCGCCGACGTCGTCTCCGTAACTGAAACCTCCCGGGAAAGCGAGGATAGAAAATTCGGAGAGGCATCTTTTGCCGGATACGAATTTTTTAATGTGCACCAATTCGGGATCTCCGCCGACCCTGGAGAACGCAAAAGCTGTTTCCCTGTCACAGTTCGTCCCGGCGGTCCTGAGTATGCAAACCTTAGGATTTCTCATAAAATTTCTTTATTATATCGACTACGTTTTCCGGCCTGTCCACGACCTTGAATATATCCAGGTCTTTTTTGCTGACAGCCGCGCTCTTTAACACCGTATCATTAAGCCAATCCAGCATCCCCTGCCAATACTCCCTGCCGACTAAGATCACGGGGAACTTGCCTATGCGCTGCGTCTGGATCAGGTTCAATGATTCAAAAAGCTCATCCAGTGTCCCAAAGCCGCCCGGAAGGATCACGAATGCCTTGGCATATTTTACGAACATGACCTTCCTTACGAAAAAATAGCGGAAATCCAGAAGGGTGTCTATATATCTGTTGGACTTTTGTTCCCTGGGTATCTGGATATTCAGGCCTATCGAATGCCCCCCCGCCGACCTCGCTCCTCTGTTGCCCGCCTCCATTATGCCCGGCCCGCTTCCCGTGATGATCGCGTACCCTTCCTTAGCCAACAGGTACGCGGTCTTCTCTGCCAGCTTATAATATTTATTCCCCGGCTTAATACGGCTTCCCCCGAATATGGAAACTGCCTTCCCCACTCCGGAGAGGACCTCGAACCCTTCCACAAATTCCGACATTATCCTGAACATCCGCCAGGTATCTTCGGAAGTAAAATCATCTTTGATTATATCTTTTGTTTTCCTGTTTTCTTTCACCATCTTAGCGGCTCCTTCCATGCCTCCCTTAATTCTTCTATGTCGGACTTAACGCATATGTCCCCGTCCAACCCGTAAATATTGAATTTTTTCTCTCCGCTTACGCAGCCGATCAAACCATGAGGAATGCCTTTTAATGATTTTTCAAATTTTTTTCGGTCCTTCTTATTTACTTCCACAATGAACCTTGAGTTAGATTCAGAGAAGAGCACGAAATCATCCCGTTTGTATTGAGTATCGGGTATTGAGTACCGGGTTTGAGCGTAAGGCACCTCGTTTAAGAACAGGTCCATCCCCAGGTCCCCCGCGAAGGCCATCTCAGCGGCGCATACGCCTATCCCGCCGTCCGAACAATCATGCATTGCCCTTATTAACCCTGAACCTGCGGCCCTGCTTAAGGCGCCAAAAGCAGCCTTTGCCTGTTTTATGGACACCCGCGGCACATTATTACCTGTGTGGCCTAAAGTATCGAAATAATGCGAACCACCCAGCTCGTCATAGGTTTCTCCGACGATATATATTAGATCTCCCGGTTCTTTCAAATACATGGAAATAACCCTGTCTGTATCTTCCATAACCGCCATCGCGGAGATCAAAAGCGCGCCGGGTATGGAAATTGACCTGCCGCGCACCGTGTATTCATTATAAAGGCTGTCTTTGCCTGAAATGAACGGCACCCCGAAACCCTTTGAGAAATCATGGCAGCCGTAGGCCGCCCTGACCAATCCTCCTAATCTGTCAGGCTTGTCCGGATTGCCCCAGCAAAAATTATCCAGGATAGCCGCCTGTTTCAAAGACCCTCCCACAGAAACGATCTGGCGCAGGGCCTCATCAATACAGGAAGCAGCCATCCAATACGGGTCTATAAAACCGTACCTGAAATTTATCCCGTTTGAAACAACAAGCCCTTGCCTTGAGCCCTGGACCGGCTTGACCACGCTGGCATCCGAAGGGCCGTCGTTATTTACCCCGACCAGGGGCTTTAAGACGGAACCTCCCTGCACCTCATGGTCATATTGCCTGATTATCCATTCTTTGGAACAGATATCATAGTGTGACAGCAGGCCAAGCAGGCTTTTGGTAAGATCTTTCGGTTGTTTCAATCCCGGTTCTTTAAAATGCGGCTGTATGAATACCGCTTTCTTTTCAGTCCTGGGCAGGCCTTCGTGCAGGAATTCCATATCCAGCTCGCAGACCGGGTTATCTTTGTAAAAAAGCTCAAGCTTCTTTGAATTTGTAAATTCACCGATTACCGCTGCCTCGACATTCTCGCTTTCAAAGACATCCTGCAGCTCGTCTATTTTCTCTCCCGGGACTGCCAGGACCATTCTCTCCTGCGACTCGGAGATCCAGATCTCGGTATAAGAAAGGCCCGAATATTTTAAAGGCACTTTGTCCAGGTATACTTTAGCACCTAGATCCGCGGCCATCTCTCCCACGGCGCTGGAAAGCCCGCCTGCCCCGCAATCAGTGATGGCATCATATAAATTCCTGTCGCGCGCCGCCAATATCGCATCCATCATCTTTTTTTCCTGGATGGGATTGCCTATCTGGACCGCGCCGGAAGAAACCTGCTCGGATTCATGCGTAAGTTCTCCCGAAGAAAACGTGGCGCCGTGGATACCGTCCCTGCCGGTCCTGCCGCCGACGACCACGATAAGGTCGAGCGCCTCTGTCTCTTTAAAGGATTTTTCCTTCGGCATGATTCCGACGGTCCCGCAATATACAAGGGGGTTACCCGCAAATCCCTTATGAAAAAGCACTGCTCCGTTTACGGTAGGAATGCCCATCTTATTACCGTAATCCCGCACCCCGGAAACTACCCCCTTCATGACCCGTTTGGGATGAAGGCTTCCTTCGGGCACGTCGCTGAATGCCATGTCGGGAGGCGCAAAGCAGAAAATATCGGTATTGAGGACAGGTTTTGCCCCCAGGCCGGTGCCTAGCGGATCCCGGATCACCCCGCCGATCCCTGTATTTGCTCCGCCGAAAGGCTCAAGCGCCGAAGGGTGATTATGCGTTTCTACCTTAAAGCAGACATTATACTTATCGTCAAACCTGATCACGCCGGAATTATCCTTAAAGACCGACACGCACCACGGCTTCTTTAAGTCTTTTGTCGCTTTCATTATCGTCGATTTAAGCAGGTTATTTATAATTATTGTTTTTGCTTTAATTTTTTGATTTTTAGTCTTGCTTTGAACTTTGAACCTTGAACTTTGAACTTTTTCAGTGTATTTTATCCTTCCCCTGAACGTCTTGTGCCAGCAGTGTTCCGACCAGGTCTGGGCTATAGTCTCTAATTCGCAGTCCGTGGGATTTCTCCTTAAATCCTTGAAGTATTTTTTTATCTGCCGCATCTCATTAACGTTCAGGAAAAGCTGCCCCTGCCTGCTTATCGCCTGAAGTTTATCATCGGAGGCATTCAGCAGGTCCACTGTGATCAATTTGAATTGATACCCTGCGGTCTGGGCAAACGATACCCTCTCGCCGTATTTGTGCGGTTTTACGATATGCTGGATCAGTTTATTATAAAGGAGCTTTTCCGAAATGGTCTTCAGCTGCCTTTCGGAAACTTTCCCCTTGATCAGATATTTCTTCGATGTCTTGACCGAGTTGATTCCTTCGATCCCGCAGTCCTGGACGCCTTTGATGACCGACGCCTCGACCGGGTCCATTACCCCGGGATTATAGGCTACCTCTACCACCAATTCACCATTTGCCGGAAGGGTTTCTTCTTCAGAGATAATGCAATAATCCTGCGTTATGCCGTCAACAAGCAAGTCCGAACAGATCCTGCTTATGCCGGACTCCGGGATATCGCCTTCTATAATGTAAACCTGGATAAAACGGACCTCCCTGACAGTCTTTATCCCCAGGTCCAGGATATCTTTCTTTATGCCTTCACCTACGGCATCAAATATTCCCGGCTTGTCTTTTATCTCAATTTTCCAAAACATGAAAAACTCCAATTCAGGAGGGTATGCAAGGAGGCTAAAGGCCTACTTTACGGAAAATTTTATTAACGTGGCGCAGGTAATAATCCAGGCTGCAAATCTTTTCCAGGTCTGCCTTCGTAAGCAGGCCGGCTACGTCTGTGTCGTCCAGGAGCGCGTCCTGAAAATCGATGTTTTCCTGCCATACGCGCATAGCGCACCGCTGCACCAGGTCATAAGCCTCAGAGCGCGCAAGGCCCGTTTCCATCAGCGACAGCAGGACTCTCTGAGAAAATATTAGGCCTCTTGTCTTGATAAGATTGCTGAGCATGTTGTCTGGATAAACCAGCAGTCCGTCGATAACGGCAGTAAATTTATTCAGCATATAGTCCAGCAGCATCGTGGAATCGGGGAAAATCACCCTTTCCGCGGAAGAATGGCTTATGTCACGCTCATGCCACAAAGCAACGTTCTCCAGGGCAACCACGGCATTGCCGCGCAGGATACGGCTTAAACCGCAGATGCGCTCGCAGATGACGGGATTACGCTTATGAGGCATGGCAGATGAACCTTTCTGCCCCTTGGCAAACGGCTCCTCCGCTTCCCTGACCTCGGTCTTCTGTAAATGCCTTATTTCAGTGGCGAACTTTTCCAGGGACGCTCCGATCACCGCCAGGGTAGCCAAATATTGGGCGTAAACATCGCGTTGAATGACCTGGGTGGAAATATTCACGCTCTTTAAGCCCAGTTTGCCGCAGACATAACTTTCTACTTCCGGTTCGATATTGGCGTAGGTGCCGACTGCCCCGGAGATCTTTCCTACGGAAACTTCTTCTTTGGCGGTCTCAAGGCGCCTTAAATTCCTTCTTGTCTCATCGAACCAAAGCGCAAGCTTCAAGCCCAGTGTCGTCGGCTCCGCATGCACGCCGTGGGTGCGGCCTATGCAGGCCATATCTTTATATTTCTTCGCCTTCTTAGAGAGAACGGATAAAAGCCTCTTTAAATCTTGTATCAATATATCGGAGGCAGACTTAAGCTGCACGCCTAATGTCGTATCCAGTAAATCAGAAGAAGTCAGGCCAAAATGAAGATACCTGGCGTCCTGACCGATGTTTTGGCCTACTGAATTAACAAAGGCCACCACATCATGATGAGTCTTCTCCTCCAGCTTCTTTATTCTGGACACGTTGATCTTCGCTTTTTTCTTTATTCTCGATACACTCGACGGGGGGACTTTATGCAGTTTAGCCAGGGCCTCTAAGGCTAATATTTCGATATCCAGCATGGTCTTGAATTTAAAATCATCCTGCCAGACAGCGGACATTTTGGGCAGACTATATCGCTCGATCATAATGCCTCCTTGGGAGTATTTATTATAGCAAAATTGCCCGGTTTTGCAAACAAAATCAGGCCCGGCTCATATCCAGCCGGGCCTTCAATCTCCTTGATTTTATTATAGATATACCGTAAAGGCGCAGAAAACTTTGTCCCTTTATTTGCCGGGCAATAACCTGCGATGCAACGACTTAAACAAGAAAAGGATCAGCCTCACAAGCCAATATAAAGGGTAACCTAAGAAAAGCAGCGCTATCGCCACATCCCTGATCATAGCGAACGGAGGGCTTATTGAATTCGCCGCTTCCACGATCTCATGCGTATTCGAATATTTGTGGGTCTTCAGGTACAGTAAAGGGAACCAGAATGTCAGAACGATAATAATAGAAGAGAAAAACCACAGGCCCAGCACAACCAGGCCTTCCCTGACCAGTATCTGTTTCAATTTCAGCTTCATCTTAAGATACCTCCCTGATTGATTATTATATCACCGGGCGGAAGAAATCAATACAAATAAAAAAGCCGCCTCAAAAACGGCGGCTTTTTTATATTCAATTGCGGGGGCAAGATTTGAACTTGCGACCTTCAGGTTATGAGCCTGACGAGCTACCAGACTGCTCCACCCCGCGATCTATGTTCGCGATGCCTTTAACAAGATTTATAAAAAACGGTAATACATTATACCATAATTCCCCGATAGTGCGAGGAATTTTCTGAAACTTAAAAGTTATCTTTTCTTTTCCGGCACTACCTTTATCGGGATCTCCCCCTTGCGCACAATGCCCATCTTCTCACGCGCGATGCGCTCCTGATAAACAGGGTCATTCTCTATGCGCTTGAGCTCCTGCACAAGAAGGGTGTTTTCTATGTTCAGCTGCTTGATCTTTGACTCAAGGTCCCGGTTTTTGTCACGCAGTTCCTGAAGCTTTGTGTATCCGGGCAGAAATATGAACAAGAGGAAAACCGCGATCGCAAAAAGCCAGAACGCCTTTCTTAACATAATCCTTTATTTGCCCGAAACAGCCCCGGCGTATACAGCGCCTTTGCCCAATTCTTCTTCGATCCTTAAGAGCTCGTTATATTTGCAAATCCTGTCTGTGCGCGATAATGAACCGGTCTTGATCTGGCCGCAGCCGGTAGCAACGCTTAAATGGGCTATGGTAGTATCTTCCGTCTCTCCGGAACGATGAGAAATAATGCTGGCATATTTATTCTTCTTTGCTAATTCTACTACTTCCAGGGTTTCCGAGAGCGAACCGATCTGATTCACTTTAACCAGTATGGCGTTTGCGATCTTATCGGCAATGCCCTTCTTGAAAATCGCCGGGTTTGTGACGAAAATATCGTCTCCGACCAGCTGTACCTTGTTACCCAGCTTTTTCGTCATCTCTACCCACCCCGCTGAATCATGCTCGGAGAGCCCGTCTTCTATGGAAAGTATCGGGTACTTCCCGATCCAACGCTCATAAATATCTATTAAATCTGCCGCACTCTTTTGTGACTTCTCAAAATCATACGCGCCGTCTTTATAGAATGAGCTTGCCGCGCAGTCCAGGGCCAGATACACGTCTTTCCCCGGCTTATAGCCTGCCTTTTCGATCGCCTGAATGATCAACTCAAGCGCCTCTTCGTTTGATTGCAGGTTAGGGGCAAAACCTCCCTCATCGCCTACAGAGGTGGTCAAACCTTTGGATTTCAAAATAGATTTTAAGCTATGGAAAACTTCAGTGGCATACCTTAAGGCCTCTTTAAATGAAGGCGCGCCCTTAGGCATGATCATAAATTCCTGGATATCCAGGTTATTATCTGCGTGCAACCCGCCGTTTAAAATATTCATTAACGGCACAGGCAGAAGATTGGCCTTATCTCCTCCTATGAATTTATACAACGGTTTTTTTGCGTCTAAAGCCGCGGCCTTGGCCACTGCCATGGATACGCCCAGTATCGCATTGGCGCCCAGATTGGATTTGTTTTCTGTTCCGTCCAAATCAATCAACACCCTGTCAATTTCCTTAAAATCAGGCGTTAAACCCTTTATTTTAGAGGTAATTACATTATTAACGTTGTTAACCGCCTTTAAGACGCCTTTACCTAAATACCTCTTTTTGTCGCCGTCCCTTAATTCCAGCGCTTCCTTTTCTCCGGTTGAAGCGCCCGAAGGCACGGCAGCGCGGCCCAAGATCCCGTTATCCAGCAAAATATCCACTTCAATGGTAGGGTTGCCGCGGGAATCCAATATCTCTCTTGCTTTTACTCCTGCTATCTTTGACATTTAATTGCTCCTTCTGGATAATAATGGTTGGTTAATGATTATAGCGGTAAGCGTATATTATACACTCCATCCCTTTGCGGTCAATTGATTTTTTTCACGCAGAAAGCGGGACGCCAATTCAACCGATAGAATTGGGCGCTAACGCAGAAAGCGGGACGCCAATTCAACCGATAGAATTGGGCGTTAACGCAGTGGGCGCGCCGGAGATGCTTTCTATCTTGACTAACATATTCTATTATGCTATCTTCTTAACAACGCCTGCCGGCCGGCAGGCAAGGAGCGATGATGTTCTGGAAAAAAATCAAATTTTTCTTTGAATTATACTGGATCAGAATAGCCCTTACATTCCTGGGCCTGGTTTTATTGACCGGTGTCGTGGCCATGATCTTAAACGGCCTCAGGGCATGGAACGAATCTGAGTCATTCTTCCGCCTTTCTCAGCTGGCAGCCATCCCTTTACAGATGTTCACCTGGCTCATCGTCGGGATCGTCCAGGGAGCCGTTTATACCTATATGATGTACTGGATGTTCTACAAAAAAGGCGGCCGGTTATTTACCCAAACGACTAAAAAGGCGATCTCGGGAGAAGAGATCGGTATCACCTGGAACGACGTAGTGGGAATGGACGAAGCGAAACAGGAATCCCTTGAAGTAGTGAAGCTCATCACTGACCGGGCCGCGCTGCAGCGCATCGGCGGAAAAATCTTAAAAGGCCTTCTCATGATCGGCCCGCCCGGCTGCGGCAAGACTTATCTGGCCAAGGCCATAGCTACCGAAGCAAAACTTCCTTTTATTTCTATGTCCGGTTCTGAATTCGTCGAAATGTTCGTCGGAGTGGGAGCCGGCAGGATCAGAAGCTTATTCACAAAAGCCCGCAGGCTCGCCGGCTTAAACGGCGGCTGCATAATCTTTATCGATGAGATCGATGCCGTGGGAGCACAACGCGCTGCCAGCCCCGGCTTCGGGGGCCAGACCGAGACCAATACGACCTTAAACCAGCTGCTGGTAGAGATGGACGGGCTGAAAGAAAAAGACCTGAACGTCGTTATAATCGGGGCGACCAACATGCCTGAAAGTTTCCTGGACCCTGCGCTCTTAAGGCCCGGCAGGTTTGACCGCAAGATCTACGTTGATAAACCGAACCTTGAGGACCGCGAGAAATTGATCGCTTATTACCTGAAAAATGTCAAATATGATGAAACCAGCGTAAAGATAGGCAGGTTGGCCCGTATTACCGTAGGCAACACCCCGGCGGATATAGCCAACATGATAAAAGAAGCCGCGCTCATTGCTGTGCGCAACAAGCATTCTTCCATAATCATGAAAGATATTGACGACGCCCGCGAAAGGATCGCCTTAGGGATAAAGCGCAGGGTTAAGCTTACCGAAAAGGAAAGGCTGCAGACCGCTTACCATGAAGCAGGGCACGCCATCATTACCTACCTGCTTGTCCCCACTAAAGATGTCTTTAAGATCACCATAACTCCCCGCGGCTCAACCGGAGGGGCGACCTGGGTTCCTGAAAGAGAAGAAGTCTTTATTGATGACGAGCGCCAGCTTTCAAATGAGATCAAAATATCCCTCGGCTCCTATGCCGCGGAAAAGATAAAGCTCGGCTACACCACTTCCGGTGTAGGCGGAGATTTCGCCACTGCCATGGGCATAGCCCACGATATGGTCTGGCGGCTGGGGATGGGCAGATCCGGCCTCATCGGAGATTTCCATTCGCTTGATTTCAGCAGCCGGACGAAAGGCTCATTCCTTATCTCTGAAGAAACAAAAAAAACACTGGATAATGATGTGCAGGGAATAATGCAGTCCTGCCTCAGAGAGATCATAGAATTGCTGAAAAAAGAACAGCCGCTGCTGGACCGGTTAGCCGGCGGACTCGTCGAAAAGGAAGAGCTTGATTACGATGAAATTGAGGCTATCTTTAAAGAATTCGGCAAGACGCGTCCTGCTTATTAGCTCTCTTCTTACCCTATCCTTATTCTCTCCGGGCTGTTCCAGTTCCACGTCTCCCACATACCTAAAGGAAACGGTTGATTCGGCAATCCGGGAAATCTGCAAAAAAGAATATAATTTAGACGTAATAACCCATCGCATAGGAGAGACGGTCTGGGTCTATATCCCTGTCCAGGATTTGTTGATCAAAAGGGATAAGCCCGAAAAAATCTTCAAAACCTTTGAAATAGAAAAGCTTGACGGGGAATTCCTTGATAAGTCGCTGCGGCTGGAATACTCGATAAAGAACATCCCGCGCACGGAGGAAGACGAAGAATACAAATTCAATGAGAAGATGATGGACAAGTTCGGCGATGTCTGGAAGACTATCAGACGGGTGCTGTTCAGCACGCAGCATCAAAAAGAAGGACAGCCGAAATTCTTCTGCACGATCCTGGTGGATACAAAGAAAGGTATCGGCATAAGGACGATCGCCTACTACGAAGACATAAAAAAGGTCTCCTACGAACTGATCTCTTATGACGAATACCAGCACCGTTCAATACAGGACGTTTTTGAAGACGCCCAAATGGTGGGAGACGAGGAAGGCGCCCGTGTCACTTATTTCGACGTGACCATGAAAGATTTTGTTGCGGCGCAAATTTACCACCGCATAAAGCTAAAATTCCAGAAACCGGAAGCCGATAAGAACGCGGATATCGACAAAGAGATCTTAAAGATCGTGGTTTATGTTTTCAAGACCTATAATTTCGGCGATTTTGACGCGGTAGACGTTAATAACACGGCAAGCGGTTATAAGGTGAATTTCAATAAGCCCGCTATTTTAGAGAAGAAACCCGACTAAAGGATACGGACCTTCCTTCCTTCCAGCTTTAACCGTCCTTCGCAATACAATCTTATTGCCTCAGGATAAAGCCTGTGCTCAATCTTGTGTATCTTTTTCTCCAGCGATTCCAGGGTATCATTTTCATCTATCTTAAGCGCCTGCTGGAGGATTATGGGCCCGTGGTCCATTTTTCCGTCAACAAAATGCACCGTGACTCCCGTGACCTTTGCGCCGTAATCAAAGGCATCTTTTATCCCTTCTGTCCCCTTAAATGAAGGTAGGAGCGCAGGGTGTATATTTATTATTTTGTTGCTGAAACCGGACACAAAATCGTTGCTGAGCATGCGCATAAAGCCGGCTAATACGATAAGGTCTATCTTCTCTTCTTTCAAATACCCGATGATCGCTGCTTCAAAATCCCGCTTGTCTTTATATTCTTCTCTTTTGACGAGCGCAGTCTTAATACCCAGCTTCTTCGCCTTAGCTAAAACAAGGGCCTTAGGGTTGTCGCAGACTAAAAGCGATAACTCTGCGCTTGTTAAACCTTTTTTCAGGGATTTTGCTATCGCAACGAAATTCGAACCTCTTCCGGAAGCAAGCACTGCAATCTTCATCGCATTTAAGCCTTTCTGATGGTTTTCATAGGACAGACTTCCACGCATTTGCCGCAAGAAGTGCATTTATCATAATCTATTACTGCCAAATTATCAATAACATGTATGGCATCTGCCGGGCAGACCTGTTCGCATTTATGGCAGGCGATGCATCCGGTGGGACAGGCAGACCTTGTGTCTTTTCCCAGATCGTGCGAACTGCATAACACGTAAACATTCTGCTTCTCTGGGACAAGGGTGAATAATTTCTTAGGGCAAACCGTGACGCATTTGTTGCAGGCCTTGCATTTAGCGGCATCGACTACCGGCAGGCCCTCCTCAGACATCCTTATCGCGCCAAAAGGGCAGACTTTGACGCAGGTCGCCAGACCTAGGCATCCGAACCTACATTGCTTCTGTCCTCCTAACACCATATTGGCGGCTATGCAGTCTTCAATTCCCTGATAGATAAACTTGTCTTTTACCTTCTTCCCTCCGCAGCAATGCGCGACAGCCACTCTTTTGATTTTTTTCTCAACCGATTTCCCCAGAAGCCTGGCAATTTGTTCTTTTATCGCGTCTTCGCTGACGCGGCAGGCGTCAATACTGAATTTTCCGCTGAGCAGGCCCTCAGCGAAGCCAAAACAACCCGCTCCTCCGCAGGCGCCGCAATTGGCACCGGGCAGGAGCCCGTGTATCTTCTCCAGGCGCGGGTCAACAGAAACCGTCAGCTTCTTTGAGGCGATAGCTAAGCCTACGCCGAAGATCAATCCCAAAAACCCCAAGCTTAATACAGGTATTAAGATATCCATAATTAAAACCTGAATCCGTTAAATCCCATAAAGGCCAGGCTCATGATCGAAGCGATAATAAAAGCCAGGGGAAAATCCTTTACCGCCCTGGGAACATTGCATAAATCAAGCCTTTCTCTGATAGCCGACATAAGCAGCATTGCCAGGGTGTATCCTAAGCCAACGCAGACGCCCTGAAAGACAGAATAATAAAAACTGCCCTGGACGGCTTTTCCGTTTGAGAAAAACATGTCTATGTTTAATACCGCTACCCCCAGGACGGCGCAGTTCACCGTGATCAGGGGCAGATATATCCCGAATGCCCTGTATAGCGCAGGGCTTGCCTTTCTGATGACCATCTCAACTAATTGCACGAACGTAGCGATGACCAGTATGAAAGATATCGTCCTTAGATACGTAAGATTAAAAGGAACAAGCAGAAAATTATAAATGAACCAGGTGATGACGGAAGACATGATAATGACGAA
>Ga0265297_10002306_pt1 | contig 39543 bp, 45 predicted proteins | sample Munlanlwell13791_FD_192502 | JGI IMG/M metagenome (GOLD analysis project Ga0265297, IMG submission 192502) | Leachate microbial communities from a municipal landfill in Southern Ontario, Canada - Leachate well 137-91 | ecosystem: Engineered > Solid waste > Landfill > Unclassified | place...
AGGGTTTGGAAAACAAATTATGAGTGGTTAGAATATTACAATTTTGAAAGGTTACATGAGACGCTAAATGGCCTGACGCCTCAAGAAAAGCTACTCCAATGTGTTACCCTTGACTGTTAACTGTACAGACTGGCTTCACTTTTTGCCAAACATCGGCAGCGACTTTTTCGGCCGCTTGATTGGCATCAACTGTTTGCCAGCCGTATTTTTTAGCTAAGTCCAAGTGAACCTGCCGATTTTTGGCCATCCATTCATCGTTTTGTTCATGCAGGTGATTGGCTTCTTTGCCGTCTAAAAATCTTTGGCCATCAAGCAAGATAATCATATCTTCTTTAAGCAAATCCTGATTTTGTTTTTCTAATTCTATAAGTGGCGCGCCTTTGGTCACACCCCAAGCCAAGCCCGTGCCGATATAATCTTCGGCAACAACATTTGTTCCTTGGCTTAGTTTTGCCTCAAGCTGCGGCTGGAAATCGCGGCGGTTTTGGGCATAGAGTTCCTGAAGTTCCAACTCAGTTATCTCTTGAGATTTACCGCTGCGCAGGATTTGGTTAATCTGCGGCCCGGTAGGCTGGCAATTATAGATTGGATATTTTAAATATTCAGTTTTAAAACCTTCCCGATTTAATTTTTCCACTAATAATTTGGCCTGGGTAGTTTTGCCCAGGTTATTGGAGCCGTAGATAACAATTAATCTTCCTTTAGATTTATTCATTGACTTAGTATTTTTTTCAGCTTAGAATGTTAATATCTCGGAATTCACAATCAGGTATAACAATGGAGGACAAGCTGTATGGATAGCTCGATCTTTATTCACCTGGCCGGTTTTGGGTTACGCGTTGTCATAGTCGCGCTGATAATATTGCCTTTTCTTTACACTCGGCAGCTAGGTAGGGCTAGTAAGGTTAAGGCTGGCAAACTGGCATTTTTTTGGCCGCTATTGCTCGGCATCATTGGCATTTTTTTGGCCTGGTGGTGCTACTATCGGATTTATCCCCTAAGCAACATTCTCTTTTTGACCGCCGGTCTGGTAGTACTGACCCTGGGTTGCTTGTACAGCAGACAGACGGCGGCCAAGTGGCAACAATAGCTACAATTGATCTTTGCGTTCATCTAAAGCGAATGGCATGTAAACAGTACCTTCGCTCTTTTTTTATTTTATTACTTTATATCTTAGTTGCACCGCGTTGTCACCGATTTCTTTAGCTTCAAGTAATTCTAAATTTAAATCCAAATTTTCGCCTTCGGTAAAATTCATTCCCCCGCCAAAAATTTTCGGTTCAACCGTAATCCAGACTTCATCAACCAAACCGGCTTTCAAGAAAAAAGAATTAGTCCGCGCGCCGCCGCCAAGAATGGCTGATCTATAGCCTTTATCTGTAAGGTATTTAACCACTTCTTCTGGTGAAGCTTTGAGAAACTCAAGTTCACCTGGTCTAAGTAAGTCTTTATAATTTTCTGGTGTCAGACTTAAAATTAAGTTAAGTCGGCCGGGTAAAGCTTTTTTGCCCATGGCTTCAAAAGTGGTGTCGCCCATAATAATGGCGCCGGCTTGTTTAGTTTCAGCAATAAAAACTTTTTTGTCGGCTTTACTGGTCCAGTCGGCGTTTTGGGTTTTATTTTTGGCAATTATTCCGTCAACGGTCATTGCCATCATGAGGATGAGTTTCATAGTTTTTTAATTTGTCATTGTGAGGAGCGACTCTGCGTTTGTTAAGTGGGAGCGACGAAGCAATCTCTTTAGCTCTTTAGCCGAAGTAGATTGCTTCGTCCAGACTAGCATCGGGACCCGTAATGACACTTTAGGCTATACAGCTATTTCAAATTTAATACTCGGGTAGCTTTGGTAATTAATTAATTTCGTGTCCGTGGCCTGCCAGTCAAAAATGGAAGTGAATTTTTCAGTTCTAATCGTCGGCAGGGGATATTTGTTTTGGTCGCGGGTAAGCTGCTCTTTTAAACCATCAATGTGATTGAAATAAATATGAGTATCGGCCAAAAAACCCGTTAAAATACCTTCTTGGTAGCCGGTTTCTTTGGCCAGTAAATGAAGCAGAGTGGCATAACTGGCAATATTGAACGGCAAACCCAAAGCGACATCAACTGATCTTTGGTTCCAGAATAGATTTAGTTTGTTATTAATAACTGTAACCTGAAAACCGTAATGGCAGTATGGCGGCACAGCCTTATCAATATCCAAAGGATTCCAGGCTAAAACTAGCATTCGCCGGCTATTCGGATGAGCTTTTAGTTCATCAACAACCCGCTTAAGCTGGTCAATGCCTTGGCCGGAATAATCAGTGTCGTAAGTTTGATATTTGGCGCCAAAATGCCGCCATTCCCAGCCATAAATCGTGCCCAAATCGCGCTCCGCCAGCATTTTCTTTTTTGTTTTCTCGTCATTGGCATAGGGGACTTTTAAAGGCGTGCACCATTCATCCCAAATATGGTTATTGCGATCAATCAGCCATTGTTTATCAGTAATGCCTTTGATAAAAAATTCCAGTTCAGTTGCTACTAACCGATAAGGGACTTTTTTGGTGGTTAGCAAAGGAAAGCCGTCTTTCAGATTATGCTGAAATATCGCGCCGGGAATAACCAGCGTATCAATTCCGGTCCGGTTAGTCGTTTTTTCGCCGGTCTCAAGAATTTTTTTGACAATATCTAAATAGGCTTTCATTGTTTTAGAGTTTAAAATCTTTTTGCCAATCAAGGATGGCTCTTTTTGTATTTTTGCCTTCACTGTAGTTAAACACCGGTCCGAGGGCAAAAAACATCTTTCCTTGCTGGTCGGGGTAAATTACAATAACATAATTAAGTCCGTCGAGATATTCGCCCAGACTATTTTCTTCATCGATTTGATAACTGAAACTATAGTTATTTTGAATGCCGGCTTTTTGGACGTCACCCATTACCCCTCTGATATGTTTATCAAAATTATTGATGAAGCTGTAATCTTCGGCAGTCAATGATTCATTCTCCAGTTCCTGGCGGGTAATAGCGGTTATTTTTTGTAAGATTATTTTCAGATTCTCCAGCCGTTCAGATGATTTAGCGCTCGGTAAAATGATCTGCAGGCTTTTGAAACCGTCTATTACCATCTGAGTGTTGGCCAAAAGCTGACTGTAAAGTTCAACTTGCGGCTCAATATAGCCATAAGGGAAATGGGGGATTAAGCCGCCGCTTGCCATGGCGCTGGTTTTTTCAAAATTAATTTCTCGGTGATTGGCTACCCAAGCCGCTAAGCCGGTATTAAGCGACTTTTTGGCCCAAGCCGGAGTTTGCATAAAAGTGGGCAAACCGGGTTCCGGCGGCTTACTGAAATTTTTTAGTGAATCCAGCAATGCCAGATAGGAATTATCATGCCAGTTGTATTGATCAAATTTTTTAATTTCATTTTTAAAGTTATCAAGATTTTGGTTATAAAATTCGTAATAATCGTTTTTGGTTCCTCCTAAAATTTCCTTGGCGGTTTTATTATCCAAAAGATTAAAAAGATCAAGGCCGCTGGGCAAGCAGCGGTAATATTCTTTAGCTTGCAAGCAAGCAGTGAAAGGCAAAATTTGGTCCTTAGTCTTCGGTTCGAGGTAGCGACCAACGCTTTGGCCGCTTAAAGACTTGAATAAGCTATCTTCCAAAAGATAATAATTTCTCAGTAATCTTAAACCAACTTGCTCTTTGTTTTTATTGTTGCCGCTTAAGACGGCTGGAAATTCAAAGTGGCTGATTTTTTCCTGAAGCTTGGTTATCTGCTCTTTTACCCCTTCAGCATCAGCGGAAAAAATTTCATCCAGCTGGTAATTGTCGCCAAAAAGATTTTCTAAGGCTTGGTGATAGTCAAGGTAAGTTAAATTATTTTCCAATCCTTTGAAGAAAGAAATCGATTTATAAATATTGGCCCAGCGATTTTTCAAATTTTGGTTGCTGGCCAGATCATGGCTTAAATAAAGGGCCGCCAAAAAATTAATTTTTTGATCATCTTCATCAAGCAGACAATTGGGGCAGTCGTTATTGGTATTCCAAAGCGGAAAAATAATGTCATTAAGCCAGGTGATGGCTAAATAATAATTTTTCAGTTTTTCGGAAGTTTGATATTGGGGCGGGACATCATAATTCAGGTAACTTTTTTGGTAAAGAAAAATTGGTGAAGAAGCCATTTTTGACTTGGCATCGATTAAATCAATTTCTTGATCAATTTCCTTAACTAAATATTCCGGCACGCTGAAATTATAAACACTAGCTTCCTGAGGCGAAAAATATTTATTGCTGGTGCCGATTGCTTCTTTGATTTGATTTGGCTCGGGCTGGAGCAATTTTAAAGCGACGCCTAAATAGGCCAGTTCAAGCCGGTTGGCTTCAGTGATAATATCGGTTTCAATGCCAAACTGTTGATGCCGATTTTCGTAGCGGAATTCAGTCTGGTTGTAAAGATCATTTAGCAAACCCCAAAGAGAAGCATAAAATATTTCTTGCTCCGTTTCTTTATAAATCAGATTAAGGGTGTCTTGATAAAGACCGATAATTGAATCAGAACTGATAAAAATTGGCAAATCATTTTCTTTAATCAGTTTATAATTGCTTTCCCAGTCAGTCAGCTGGCTTTTGAAGGGATTAGGCATAACCACAAAGCCGTTTTCTTCAAGCTTGGGCAAAGCATTTTCCAATTTAATTTTTCGGGAAAAATCACGGTAGTTGACCACTTGCTCTTTAATATTTTCAATCGGCAGAGGATAAGTTTTTGCCGCCGGCGTATATTGGATTTCAATTGGCTGGTAAAAAGAAGAAATAAACTGTTTTTCTTTGGCCAGCTGCGATTCGGGAGTGTTGCCGCTTTCACCATTGGAATTAATGTTACCCGATGTTGGCAAAAGAGGAACGTTGCCATTAACGTTTGTTTCCGGCGTCGGTTCCAAAGGTAATTCCTGGGAATTATGCAGATAGAAAAATAAAAATACGCCGGTAATAATTAGCAGGATTATTATCACCCCAATCCCGATTAGGTAAATAATTTTATTATCCTCCATATTTTTAAGTCAAGATAAAGTGAGTAAGGGTGCAGGTCCAAATAGAGTATTATTTGCCAGTGGAGCCAAAGCAGCCATCGTTGCGGCTAGAATCAGCCAGTTGATCAGTTTCTTCCAGTTCCGCGCGGGCAATTGGAAAGATTACCAGTTGAGCAATTCGGTCGCCTTTTTTAATTTGATAAGATTTATCGCTTAGATTAATTAAGCCGCAGTTATATTCGCCGCGAAAACCGCAATCAAATACTCCGCCTAAATTATGAATCGATTTGATGCTTAGGCTGCTTCTGTCTCTGGTCAAGGCAACGTAACCCTCTTCAAATTCCAAGGCAAATCCTAAATCAAATTTTTTCCTTTCGCCGGGCTGTAATTCATAATCCTCTAAGGAGTATAAGTCTAAACCAGCGTCGCCCGGGTGAGCATAACTTGGGATAACTGCTTCTGGTTTTAACTTTTTTATTTTAACTTTCATTGCTGGCTTATCTTTTTTAAAATTTCTTCAATTTGCCCATAAAGCTGTTGTCGCGTGCCGTTATTGTCTATTCTGAATTCCGCCAGTTTAGCTACGTCTTTAATCTGCAGTTCAGCTTCTTTTTGTTCGTCTTGAGCGAATTGTTCCAGGGTTTTTTTGGTATCATCGGCATTTTCGCCGCGCTGGGTGATTCGCTGCCAGCGGATTTTTTGATCAGCAGTGATGCTGATTAAGTAAAAACCGGGAATTTGCGATAAGTATTTGATATCAGGCTGGCGTCGGACGCCATCAACCGCGATAATTTCCGTTTTGGCATTGGTTACGTCGCTGGCAATGGTTTTGGCCATCAAATCATCGCCAAAGGCTTGCCGCAAAACCGAAGAAACGGTTTGAATATTTTCCCGCGTTTGCTCAATATAAAAGCGATTTAAAACATCGCGCAGCATGGAGGAAAAACGAAAAATTTGCGCTCCGTGTTCATCCTGCAGATACTTGCAAGCCGTGCCTTTGCCCGAAGCAATCAGCCCGACAAAACCTAGAATTATCTTAGTCATTTTTTTCTTCAAGTTTAATTTTGCCCTCATTTTTCCGGGTGGGAATTTCTTCGGAAAATATCTTTATGATTTCCTCGTTCCATTCCGGATTTTCCTTGTAAAAATCAACTTGCACCCCGGCTTCCTTGAGCATGTCTACGGCTTTATCATTGCGGTAAACCTTGCCTAAGACCACTCTTTTGACGCCGCAGGCAATAACGTATTTGGCGCAATGAATGCAGGGGCTATATTTGGTATACATCGTTGACCCAACCGTGCTGGTGCCGCCATGAACGGCGGCCTGAAGCAGGGAATTATGCTCGCCGTGAATCGTGCGGACGCAATGGCTGTCTTCCAATAAATGGCCGACTTCGTTGCAATGCGGCAAGTTTGGCGGCGAGCCATTGTAGCCGGTGGAAATTATCCGGTTGTCCTTGACTAAAACCGAACCGGAATAAAGCCGGTCGCAAGTGCCGCGGCTGGCAATGATTTTGGCTAAAGCCATAAAATAATCATCCCAGGACGGGCGATAGTGAGTTCGTTCTTCTGCCATATTTTGCAAAGTGATTTAAGATTAATGACTTCTATATTTTAACAGATTATGATGCGTTTTGGCAAATTATTAGTTTTCCATATTAGGTATAAAAGAATTGATTATACGGCCTTAGTCTCACAGCCCACTAAAGTGGGGTCGCTTTAATTATTTTATGGTAACCCGACTTTAGTCGGCCATAAACGTTTTTTAGTTAAACCATTTATTATCTATCCCCATGGTTTTGGTAACAGTATTTTTTATCTAAAATGCCTCTTGACTTAAAAAGTTTTATAAATTATGATTGATATTACCCCTTAGTTTTTAACCTCAAAACTTATGAGAATCACCAAATGCGATTCATGCAAAAAAATCATAAAAAATTACAAGGAAGAAAACAGTATCAATATTAATGGCGGGATTTTCGGTAAATCATTAAGCTTATGTGATAAATGTTTTGCGCCGGTTTTGAAAGTTTTAAAGGAAAACAGACTGGTGACTGAAATTAAGAAATAAATATTTTCCCAGCATTTTTTAACCATTTTTAAAAAAACGCCGGTATAGTAAGCCGGTGTTTTTTGATAACAATAGCCGCGGAGTTAATTCCGCGGCTAAAATTTGGTAATATACTAGAATTTACAATTGGACTTTGATGCCCGGGCCCATTGAAGAAGAGATGCTGACGTTTTGGATATAAGTGCCTTTAGCGGTGGCGGGCTTGGCTTTTTTAATGGCCTCAATTAAGGTTTGATAGTTTTCTGCCAGTTGTTTTTCCGTAAAGGAAGCTTTGCCAATAATCTGATGGACATTGCCGGTATCGTCACTTTTGAAGTTAACTTTGCCTTTTTTAAGTTCGCCAATGGTTTTGGCTAAATTAGTGGTGATAGTTTCATTTTTAGGCGAAGGCATCAGGCCTTTGGGACCTAAGATTTTGGCGATCACGGCTAGTTTTGGCATCATGTCTGGCGTGGCCAAAACAATATCGGCTTCAATCTTACTGGTCTTTTTGATTTCATCGATCAATTCTTGGCTGCCAGCGATATCAGCCCCGGCGTCTTTTGCTTCTTTTTCTTTGTCTGGCGCGACAATCGCTGCGATTTTTTTGGTTTTGCCCGTACCCTGGGGCAAGGTGACTGTTCCGCGGACTTGTTGTTCACCTTTTTTTGGGTCAATACCGAGCCGGACGTGGATTTCCGCTGAACTATCAAATTTGGTTGTGGCGGTTGCCTTAATCAGTTTGATCGCTTCGGTAATGGAGTAAGCTTTGTTTTTGTCGATTTTTTTAACTGCCTCCTGATAACGTTTTGAACGACTCATAATTTTTTCCTTTCCCCAGCTCTTCGCGAAGGGCTGGGTTCGCGGTATTAATCCCTGGAATTAAGGGTCCCGCAAATTATTCTTTAGATATACTACCAATCATGAATCATGAAGCAGACAATAATTAGCAATGATTCATGATACATGATTTATGTTTCATGCTTTATTCAACAACTTCCAGGCCCATTTGTCTGGCTGTGCCTTCAATGATTTTCATTGCGCCTTCTATATCTTTGGCGTTTAGATCGGGCATCTTCTTTTCGGCAATTTCTCGAATCTGAGCTTTGGTGACTTTGCCAACTTTTTTCTTTAAAGTTTCGCCAGAGCCTTTCTGAATATTGGCGGCTTTTTTTAGTAATTCGGCTGCCGGGGGAGTTTTGGTGATAAAAGTATAAGTCCGGTCTTCGTAAACTGTAATTTCAACCGGGGTGACTTCCCCTTGTTTGTTTTTTGTTGCCTCGTTGAATTTTTGGCAGAATTCAGCAATGTTTAAACCATGCTGGCCCAAAGCCGGACCAACCGGCGGTGCCGGATTAGCTTGTCCGCCGGTAATTTGTAATTTGATTACGGTTTTTATTTTTTTAGCCATATTTTAGGAATTAGGCATTAGGAATTAGGGTGTTATATTTTTTTGACCTGTAGAAAGTCTAATTCTACCGGGGTCTCGCGGCCAAACATATTAACCAGGACTTTAATTTTGCCTCGGTCCTCATCAATTTTATTAACCTTGCCTTCGTAACCTTTGAATGGGCCATCAACAATGCGGACTGGCGCGCCGACGGTAACATCAATTTTAAAGGTTGGTTCTTCCACGCCCATTCGTTTTTGCAGATTTTTGATTTCCCCTTCGGAAATCGGGGTTGGGGTAGTTCCCGAACCGATAAAGCCGGTGACATTCGGCGTATTTCTGACCACATACCAAGAATTATCATCAACGACCATTTCCACCAAAACATAACCGGGAAAGATTTTTTCCGTTACCACTTTCCGCTTGCCGTTTTTAATCTTTATCTTTTTCTCGGTCGGAATCAAGACGCTAAATATTTTATCTTCCATATCCATTGATTCAATCCTTTGCTCGAGGTTTCTTTTGACATTTTCCTCGTAGCCAGAATAGGTATGAATAACATACCAGCGCCGACCTTGTTGAAGTGTTTGTTTTGGCATACCCGGTAGTAGTCCCGTCCTTTTTCCGTTTGAAAAATAACGGGAAAATTTTATTAATTATTTTATATTATTTCTATCCCAGCAGTAATCCTCATTAATTAAAGGGCGGGATCACTACCGGGCATATTTTAATTTGATTAAAAATTTATTATTAGATTACCCCTTGATTCTTACCGGGGCTAAATAATAAAACTGATGGCTAATTCCAGAATTTTATCGGTAATTCCCAAAAAAGCCGCTACCCCGACGCTGATGCCGATAACTAAAAAGGTGTGCCGGATCACTTCTTTTCTTGAAGGCCAGACAACCTTTTTTAGCTCCTGCTGGGAAGCTTTAAGGTAGTTGATTAAGCGGGTTAGAACATTCATAGATACAAATTATATTAGGATTTTTAAAAAGCCCTTTTGGGCTCTTTGTTCTATATTAAACCTATTCTACCATAATGAATTGACAAAAGTCAAGAGGATAACTGCTGAAACGATAAAATCTTGTTTTATTGGGATAAGAAGTGATAAAATAGTTAAAACCGTAAAGAAGGGAGGCCGCAATGGAAGAACTGAGAATCAAGCTGAAGTGTCCTTTTTGTCGGGCGAATATTTATACGACTGTGTCTTGGCCCGGCCCGAATTTGTACCTTGTCCGGGTTACCTGCGGCCAGTGCGAAGGATTGCTAACTCAAGTAATTCTTAATGGCCGCCAGCCCGATCTGGAGGAGACAATCTGGGATTACGTAGTTGATCCTGACACAGTCGAGCTAGACTTTGAAGACTTTGACGGACCGGAGGAAGAATATGGGGAATTGCCCTGGGAAGAACGCCATGAGGAAGGTTTATTCGAGTGGGGTCAACAACCTATTAATTTTAAGGAGGGTGCCGCCATTATCGCGGCCCTAAACGGTTTAGCTCGTGTTCCTACGGACAGGGAGTTGGGAATATGATAATCAAAGGTCTTTCGGTTCGTTTGCCGCTAGGCCTTTTTCTTATAATTAAAAACTTAAATATCCAGATTTTTGACGCTTTTGGCGTGAGCATGAATAAACTGCTTTCTGGGAGCGACTTCTGAGCCCATCAAAATATCAAAAACTTCATCCGCCTTAGTGGCGTCTTCAACAGTGACTTGCTTCATAATTCTTTGGGCCGGATCCATCGTTGTTTCCCAAAGCTGTTCCGGGTTCATTTCACCCAGACCTTTATAACGTTGAATCGTCATTTTTGCCGATTTTTCTTTGGCTAAATTTTGCTCCACCAAAGTTTCTTCGGTCTGCTCTTCTTCGCTGCTAACAACAGCCAAGGCTTCATCGCCGATTTTATTTTTCTTTTTGAATTCTTCTAAGTCGCCATCGCTGTAAAGCCAAGTGACTTCTTTGCCTTTTTTAGCGCTGTAAAGCGGCGGTTGGGCGATATACAGATGACCTTGCCTGATGATTTCCGGGAAGTACCGGTAAAAAAGAGTTAAAAGCAAAGTTCGGATATGGGAGCCGTCAACATCAGCATCCGTCATAATAATGATCCGGTCATATCTTAGTTTATCAATTTCAAACTGTTCGCCGATATTGGTGCCCAAAGCGATAACCAAAGATTTTAATTCGTTATTGGCCAGCATTTTATCCAATCGGGCTTTTTCCACGTTTAAAATTTTGCCTCGCAAAGGCAGAATGGCCTGAAATTCCCGATTGCGGCCTTGTTTGGCCGAACCGCCGGCAGAATCACCTTCGACAATATAAAGTTCCGACCGGGAAGCATCGCGCGTTGAGCAGTCGGCGAGTTTGCCCGGCAAAGTTAAGCCTTCTAAAGCGCCTTTGCGTAAAACCGTTTCTCTGGCGGCTCGGGCGGCAACCCGGGCTTTTTGAGCCAAAATGCATTTGCCGATAATCGCTTCGGCATCACGCGGGTGTTCCTCCAGCCAAGTGTTAAGCGTTTCATAAACAATGCCGTCAACGATGGGTTTAACTTCGGCATTGCCCAATTTGGCTTTGGTTTGGCCTTCAAATTGCGGATTTTTAATTTTGACTGAAATTGCCGCAGTCAGCCCTTCGCGAGAATCTTCTCCGCCTAAATTTTCATCCTTTTCTTTCAAGAAGCCTTGTTTGCGGGCGTAATTATTTAAGCTCCGGGTCAAAGCCGTCCGAAAGCCGATTAAATGCATGCCGCCCTCGGAATTTAGGATATTGTTGGCAAAAGCAAAGAGGTTTTCTTTGTATTCATTGGTATATTGCAAAGCGACTTCCACGCGGCAATCTTCCTGTTCTTTATCAACATAGAAAACATTTTCATGTTTTGGTTCAACGTGCTGATTTAAGAATTTGACATAAGAAGCAATTCCGCCTTCGAAATAAAAAGTATAATCGGTTTTGGCTTTTGGTTCCCGTTCGTCAACAACAACAATTTTAACCCCTTTGGTTAAATAAGCCTGCTGGCGCAAATGATCAAGAACAGTTGATAAATTATATTCAAGAACAGTAAAAATTCCTTGGTCCGGCTGGAAGGTGATAGTGGTGCCGGTTTCTTTGGTTTTGCCGGCGGGTCGGACTTTTTTCAAAGCTTTGCCGTATTTATATTCCTGAAGCCAAATTTTACCGTCGCGGCTGACTTCCGCTTTGGCATATTCGGATAAGGCATTCACCACCGAAACGCCAACGCCGTGCAAGCCGCCGGAAACTTTATAGCCGCCTTCGCCGAATTTACCGCCGGCATGAAGTTTGGTCATTACCACTTCCAGGGCTGATTTTTTGGCCTGTTTGTGAATATCAACGGGAATGCCGCGACCGTTATCAGTTACCGAAACCAAACGGTTGGGTAAGAATTTGACGATTATTTCATTACAATAGCCGGCCATGGCTTCATCCAGGGCGTTATCGACTACTTCCCAAATTAAATGATGCAGTCCTTCGCTGGCCGTATTGCCAATATACATTCCCGGCCGTTTCCGGACCGGCTCCAGGCCTTCCAGGACCGTAATTTGCTTGGCAGTATACTCGGATTTTCCGCTGCTTTCGGCGGTTTTCGCCGTGGTTTTTTTTAACTTAGCTGCTTTATTTTTTGCCATAATTTTGGAATCAATAAAAATATAGGTGATTTACTTGCCTTGCAGGCGAGATTAGCCTATAATTTTTGGCTTAAATTGGTTTAAATTTTAATAATTTTTCCTACCTTAATTATAGCACAGCAAGAGATTTTTTCAATAGTTTTTTGAGTGGATAAATTAGCTTGTTTGCCGCCAATTTTTTTAATTTATCGCCTATCTTGTGGTATAATGAATTTATGCCTGGATCTAATCCTCAACCTAACAAGGTTACCAATTTTCAACTCAAGTTTAATTACTGGTATGTCACCCATAAGCTACAATTAAGGAAGGGGTTAATCATTTTTTTAATCCTTTTGAGCTTTAGTTTTTACGCTTACAGCATCTATAAAGCGGTCGTAATTTTGTTTATTGATGATCAAAATTTAAACCGAGAATTAAATTACCTTTCGGCCGATTCGATTAATTACGCTTATTTTCATCAAGTTAACCAGCCAAAGGATTTGGAAATTTTAAGTTTTGATTCTCTGGCGGGCCGGGAAAACCGGTATGATTTTGTCGCAAAAATCAGTAATCCCAATCCCCAATGGTTTGCGGCCAATGTCTTGTTTCAGCTACTTTCCGGCGGCAAAGTCATTGCGGAAAAAAACAGTTTCATTTATCCCGGCGAAGAAAAATACATTGCCTTTTTCGGCCAGGAATTAACCAGTTTTGAAAACCCGAGTTTGAAAGTTGCCGATATCGGCTGGAGGCGGGTTCATCAATTTTCTGATTATGCTTTGCCCCGGCTGAATTTTACGACCAGTGATATTGAATTCAAATCAGCTCAAGACTCCGGTATCCGCGGTGAACTGCCGGTCAGCACGTTGAATTTCAAAATTACCAATAACACCGCTTATAGTTATTGGCAGGTTGGTGTTTTTATGGCTTTGTTGAGCGGGAGCGATCCGGTCGCAGTCAATTACTTATCCTTAGATCAATTTCATTCCGGTGAAACCAGGAATGTTGAAATGAGATGGTACGAGTCTTTGCCGTCGGTTCAACAAATTGAGATTTTGCCCGAAGTTGATATTTTCAATTCAACTTCTTATATGCCGGTCAAATAGTTTAATTTTTAAAGAAATCAAGGCAAAATTGGCTTTGATTTTTTGTTTTTAGCGGTAACCCTTGACTTTTTTGGTAAATCCTGCTATCATATAAGGTCGATTTTTCGACTAGCTTTAGCAAAGGTCTAGGGCTATACCCCCATCATTCTCTCTGCTTAGGCGAGAGAAAACCAAGGAGAACGGTCATGAACAGCAACGGTTCGGGCAATGGTGCAGTATTTGGCTTTGGTACAGTCCAAGTTCGCCTCGATTCAATGCCAGTCGAATCGCTGGCAAACCTGCAGGTCGAGGAGGATGCAAACGGTAAATATGTCACCGGCCTAACCGTTGGTGGCGTGCCCGTGCGGGTGCGGCTGGATGAGGTCGTTCAGATGGTCAGTGGACAACAGTTCGTCAGGCCGTTGGCCATGCTGAATCAACTTAAGGAATGGCAGGGGGCTGGCATCAAAGAGAATTGGATCCCAGATGCGATTGCTGAGGAGACAAGGCATTTGACGGAAGTTAGTCAATTCCTTGTCGATTCGGTCGCCGCAGCCAACCCGGCCCTCAACGTCTATATGGCCAATGGCCGGGGATTTGAAGTCAGGTTAAGCAAATCGACCTGTGAACGGGATCCGAGCCTGCAGCTTTTCGCCGTCGCCGTTCCAGTGCCACTGGCGATGGATCGCCCCCCACTGATTCATCTGCCTCAGCCGAGCAGTACAGTGATCCGTCACGCCTGGGATCAGTCAGCCAACAGGTTGCTCCTGGTCGCACTGTGCGGCAAGCTCCGGGGAGAAGAGCAGAAAGGCAGTCTCTCGCTGTTTCTGCAGGGCAATGGGCAGGTCTTCCAAGTGGAGGCTTCGGCCGATTGCGATTCCGGTCTGCAGATCAGTTCCGGCATCGTCGGTAAAGCGATTGCCCCGCCAAACGTGGTCAGCCAGTCGACCTCCACACTCGTTGCTGCCTAAGGAGGGGCGGCAAGCGATATTGAAGATTTTGGAAGAGCAAAACCAAGGACGGTGATGCTCTTCTTTTCTTTAGGAAAAAATTGTAAAATTATAGCGGTTTAACTTAGTTTTATTATTTTGATCCAACTCTGGTTGATGCTGATAACTTTGACATACCGACGGTCGGTATGTTAGAATAATAATAATTAACCCTTTTTAATTCTTGAACGTTTATGGCTAATCCTTTGATTCAGATCAAAAATCTCAAAAAAGATTATATCACTGATGAAGTCACGACCAATGTTTTGCGGGGCGTCAATTTTGAAATTGCCGAAGGTGAATTTGTGGCCATTATGGGGCCGTCTGGTTCGGGCAAATCAACCCTGATGCATATTTTAGGTTTTTTGGACCGTTTGACTAGCGGCGATTATCTTTTCGAAGGCCGGAGTGTGGCGGATTTTTCCGATGACGAATTGGCTGTTTTGCGCAACAAAAAAATCGGCTTTGTTTTTCAAAGTTATAATCTATTGCCCCGGACTTCTGTTTTGGAAAATGTTAAGCTGCCATTGGTTTATTCGGGCATTCCGGTTAAAGAAATTGAAGAACGGGCCAAACAAGCGATAAAATCAGTTGGTCTTTACCACCGGATTAATCATTTATCCAATCAGCTTTCGGGCGGTGAACAGCAGCGAGTGGCGATTGCCCGGGCCTTAGTTAACGATCCCAAGGTAATTTTTGCCGATGAGCCAACCGGCAACCTCGATTCCAAGTCCGGCACTCAGATTATGGCGATTTTGGAAGACCTAAGCGAAAAAGGCCATACTATTATTTTAGTCACTCATGAGCAAGACACAGCCGATCATGCCAAACGAACGATCAAGTTACGCGATGGTTTGATTGTTGCCGATGAAATCGTCACTAATCGTCGGCGGGTGGCGGCGGATGGGGAGTTAAGGAAATAAAAAATAAGAAATTAAGAAAATAAAAAATTAAGAAATTAAGGCAAGGCTCAGGGTTTATTTTCTTATTTTCTTAATTTCTTGATCCTATGAATCTCTATCAGACCGCCAAAGGTTCAATAAAAACTTTAGCCTCACGCAAAATGAGGGCTTTTTTAACGATGCTTGGAATGATTATTGGTATCTCCTCAGTCATTATTATTATGGCTGTGGGTGCTTCGGCTCAAGGTTTGATTTTGAATCAGATTAAAAGCGTTGGCTCAGACCTAATCGGTATCTTGCCCGGCTCTTCTGACGAGAATGGGCCGCCCGCTTCAGTAATGGGAATTGCCGTAACTACTTTGAAATATGATGACGTTGTAGCGATTGCCTTACCGCAAAACGCGCCGCACGTAATAGCTTCTGCCGCTTACGTCAAAGGCGTTGGCAGCATTAGCTGGCAAAACCGCAGCATTGATACGAATTATACCGGTACGACTGCCAATTACATCGACGTGGAAGACACTCAAGTTGCGACCGGTCGGTTTTTTACAGCTGAGGAAGAAAAAAATTTGTCGCGGGTGGTGGTGTTAGGTAGCCAAGTCGCGGAAAATTTATTTGACAATACCGACCCCCTTGGTCAGCTGGTCAAAATCAAGCGGGAGCAATTCCGGGTAATCGGCGTGATGAAAGAACGGGGATCAGCGGCTTTTCAAAATGAAGATGACCAGATTTTTATTCCGTTAAAAACCGCCCAAAAGCTGATCTTGGGCATTGATCATCTGGGTTTTGCCCGGGCCAAGGTTGACGATGCCAAAAATTTAGACCAGACGATTAATGATATTAAAGCGACTTTAAGAGAGAGGCATAATATTTCCGATCCGTCGCAAGACGACTTTTCGGTCCGCAGTGTTCAGCAGGCGCTCGATGTTTTTACCAGCGTGACTAGCGCCCTTACTTTCTTTTTGGCCGCCATTGCCGCTATTGCCCTGCTTGTCGGCGGCATCGGGATTATGAATATCATGCTAGTTTCGGTTACCGAAAGAATCAGAGAGATTGGGTTGCGTAAAGCCGTTGGCGCCAGGAATAAAAATATTAGAAATCAGTTTTTGGTGGAAACCATTGTTATCTCTTTGGGCGGTGGAATAATTGGTGTGATTTTTGGTATTATCATCGCCGCAATCATTGCTTTAGTCGCTCAGTATTTAGGTTATGCCTGGGATTTTATCGTTACCATTAATTCCGTCGTTATCGCTTGTAGCGTTTCCGTTGTTATCGGCTTAGCCTTTGGAATTTATCCGGCAGTCAAAGCAGCCAAGCTGGATCCGATTGAGGCATTAAGATACGAATAAAAAATTAAGAAAGTAAGAAAATAAGAAAGTAATAAATTAAAATTGTAACGATGGCGGATACTAAATCAAAACCAATTCAGCGCTGTGGCCGAAGCCGATTCGCTTTATTTAATATGTTTCATTTTTACTGTGATATCATCATTCCTTTCCGCATCGCCATCAGCGCTTTGCTGCGCAACAAAGTCAGAACCTTTTTGACGGTTTTAGGTATTGTCATTGGCATTATGGCGGTTATTACCGTTATGTCTGCCGGCGATGGCTTAAAGGGTTATGTCACCGGCCAAATCGAAACCTTCGGCACCGACATCATTGAAGTTGAAGTTAAAGTGCCAAATACCAGCCAGATGTCCGCTTCCAATGCGGGCGGCCAGGCGATGGGAATTCAAATTACCACCCTAAAGCTGGAAGACGCCGAAGCGATGAAAAAAATACCAAATATCAAAGATAATTATTCGGTTTTAATGGGCCAGGAAATTGCTTCTTATCAGGGGACTAATAAGCAGACACTTTTATGGGGAACCACCGGCTCCTTTATCAATGTTGATACGACCAAAGTTGTTGAAGGCCGGTTTTTTACCGAGGAAGAAGATAAAAGTTTGGCCAATGTTGCGGTAATCGGCCAGACCGTTAAAGACAAGCTTTTTGGCTTGGATGATCCGATCAATAAATCGATAAAAATCGGGCGGGAAAAATTTACGGTCATCGGTTTAATGGACAAGCGCGGTTCAATTGCTTTTTTTGATATGGATAATTTCATTTATCTGCCGGTACGGACTTTGCAGAAAAAGCTGATGGGTGTTGAATATATTTCGGCGATTATGAATAAAGTTTACAACAAAGACATTGCTGACGAAACCGTGGCTGATATTAATTCACTTATGCGCCAGCGCCATGATATCTTGGGCAATAACCCGGATAAAGATGATTTTGCCACAATGTCCATGGCCGAAGCAATGGATATTTATGATACGGTTTTTGGTGCGATTAATTTACTTTTAACGGCGATTGCCGGCATTTCACTTTTGGTCGGCGGCATCGGCATTATGAATATCATGTATGTTTCGGTTACCGAACGCACTTATGAAATTGGCCTGCGTAAGTCGGTTGGCGCTACGGGCCATAATATTTTATGGCAGTTTTTATGGGAGGCAATTGTTATTACCCTTTTTGGCGCCTTAGTTGGCTTTGTTTTGGGTATTGGATTATCATATCTAATTTCTGTCATTGCTACGGCTCAAGGCGTTGGTTGGAAATTTGTCATTTCTTTAAATTCAATAGTGCTGGCGATTGGCGTATCTTTTGTCATTGGCTTGACTTTCGGCGTTTTCCCGGCCATCGCCGCGTCTAAACTTGACCCGGTAACGGCATTACGCTATTCTAAATAATCTTAGATAGGAGCGGAGGAACACATTCAAGAATCAAGGAGGAGGACAGAGAATGAGAATCGGATTATCACTTTTTTTGATTATCGTTTTGGGCTTGATTCTGATTGGTGCAGCCCTTTATCAAAGCTTGGGTCAACCCCAAAAACAGTTTGTCACTGATCTGCCCGGCTATGAGTCCGAAGATATTGATATTTCTTTGGCTAACCCGGCCCAGACCTATCAACTGCTGAAGCGCAATGTCGCATTTGAGGCTAAACTTTTCGGTCTAGCACTTCTGGCCTTGCTGGTTGTGGCGATCGCTTCAGCCAAGTTGCCGATTCTAACGGATATCGGTGAAGGAGCCAGAGAAAAAATCTGGCAGCTGATTTTAGCCGATCGTCCGCGGAGTGCCGATGAAACTGGCGGCAGGTTGTTCCGTTTAACTGGCGACAGCCCGGCTTATCGTCGGACTTTGCTGGGTAAGCAGGGGAAAAATCGGGGAAAATACTGAATAGCAAGACCATTGGCTTTTTTAAGGGCTTTTTTATTTACTTGGTTTTCTAAAAAAGTTAGCAGAGTCAGGTGAATGCCATTTTTTTTATTCATTAATAATTATTGACAAAGTCCATATAAATGATAAAGTGTATCAGGTGCCGAATCGCAGATTTATGCTTAATTTGAAACGGAGGGAAACCGTCCATTAAGCATCCCAAAACCGCAGTGTAGTTTAACAATGAGGTGAGAAACCATGAATTTACGAGTGGCAAGTCTGGCAGTAGATAGCAAGTGTCGCCTGGATGCCGTTGAGATGGTCAGGCATGTCATCGATAAGCAAGCTTCGCGCGTGCATGATGTCGTCCATGAGGGTGGCGATTTGAGCTATCCAATACAGGATTACCAAGATGCAGTGTATGAATATGAAGGCGCAGTCGCATCAGTCCGCGCTGGCCTTGATCCCGATCATCGCTTTCTTGATCAGGCAGAAGCCAAGTTGCGCGATGCCGCCGTTACATTGGTTAATGCTGCTTTGGAGGGGATGGCCGAAGCTACAGCCATGGCCGAAAATCTGAAGTCGGCCGTTGAACTGCTAGCCAGCAGGCACAATCTCGAATTGAAAGCCTAGACGGGCGCGTAGAACTTTTGCCGCCCACATACATCGGACATTGTCGGGCTGGAGAATTTAGCTTTTTGGGCTATTACTCTTCCGGCCTTTTTATTTGTAAAAGTGATGATTCTGCGAGATCGTTGTCCGCTCCCATTGACTTTTTTCCGCCGATCCGTTATAGTAGAGAAGTTAAATAATTAATCACACATACCGCTATTAATTTAGCTAATCCTGCCTAATTATTTAGGCCTTAGCTAAAAGCGGTAGAGGTACCCCTCGGCTTACGCTCGGGGTAACCCGCATTCTGACTTCATTCAGCGCGGGTTAAAAGGAAAACAATTTATGTCAAATGTCCCGGATTTATTGACGATGCTTAAAGCTGGCGTGCATTTTGGCCATCAGCAAGGCAAGCGTCATCCTAAAATGGAACCCTATATTTTCACGGCCAAAAGCGGGTTTCACATTATTGATCTAGAAAAAACCCAAGAACTGCTCCAAGTAGCTTTGGAGTTTATTAAAAAAGTAGTGAGCAATGGCGGCACTATTTTATTTTTGGGTACAAAAAAACAAGCCCAGGCGATTATTATCAAACATGCCAAAGAATGTAATATGCCTTATATCACTGAGCGTTGGCTGGGCGGAACTTTTACTAATTTTTCCGAAGTATCGCGGTTGGTCCGAAAATATACCGACCTCAAAAAGAAAAAATCAAGCGGGGAATTGGAAAAATATACTAAAAAAGAAAAATTGGATTTCGAACGGGAAATTGAAAAATTAGAAAAGATGGTTGGCGGCATTGAAGGCATGGCTAAAGTTCCCGACGCCTTGTTTGTCATTGATGTCAGAAGGGAAAAGACAGCGGTCAAAGAAGCCATTAAAAGGAATATTCCGATTGTCGCGATTTGCGATACTAACGTCAATCCCCAGAGCGTTACCTATCCGATTCCGGCTAATGATGACGCCGTCAAATCAATTGAGTTAATTACGGGTTTAGTCGCCGAAATAGTCAAAGAAGGTTTGAAAGAGCGAGAAACAAAGAAAAGCGTTGAGGAAGTAAAAGCTAATAATAAAAAATAGCAGATCAAAATTTCAAATCCAAAATCTCAAATTTCAAACAAATTCCAATTACCAAAATTACAAATTTAAAACGTTTGGAATTTAAAATTTATAGTTTGTGATTTGTTTGGGATTTGGAATTTGGTGCTTGTAATTTAATCATTTAATCTTATTTTATGCTTATTGATACCAAATTAATCACTGAACTTCGGGCTCAAACCGGCGCTGGCATCGGCGATTGTAAAAGCGCGCTGGAAGAAGCCGGCGGTGATATTCCAAAAGCCATAGAAGTTTTACGAAAAAAGGGCGCGATTAAAGCGGCCAAAAAATCTGACCGAGCGACAAAAGAAGGAGTGATTTCAATTTTAAAAGCGGGTAATAAAGTGGCGGTTGTTGGTTTGGCTTGCGAAACCGATTTTGTCGCTTTAAATGAAGATTTTATTAAAACGGCGCAGGAGTTTGCCCAGGAATTACTGAAGCAAGGCAGCGAGGAATTCAAAAATTGGGCCAAAGATAAAATTACCAATGAATTAATCGTTAAAATTGGTGAAAATATCCAATTGACTGATTTTGAAATTTTGACGGGAGAAACTCTTGGCATTTATCTTCACTCTAATAAGAAAGTGGCCGCTGTTGTCATTATGGAAGGCGGCAATGAGGAATTGGCGGTGAATTTAGCCATGCAGGTTACAGCCATGTTGCCGAGATATATCAAGCCCGAGGATATTCCGCCAGCCGAAATTGCCAAGGAAAAAGAAATCTATCGTGAACAGCTCAAAGCCGAAGGCAAGCCCGAAGCCATGTGGAAAAAAATTATTCTTGGCAAATTAAACAAATATTACCAAGAAGTTTGTTTGCTCAAGCAGCCCTATATTAAGGATGATAAAATTACGGTTGAAAAATTAATTGAGCAAGAAGGCAAAGGAATCGAAGTCATTAAATTTTCGCGTTACCAAATTTAAATTAAGATTAAATTTAACCCAATCCATTTATGCCGCCAGTAGTTCAAATTAAAGTTGCTTTTTGGGACCGAGTTTATGAATGCCCAGCCGGTGATTTTAAATTAGAAATTGGCGATCAAGTAATACTCAAAACTGATTGGGGAACAGAAATCGGTAAAGTGGTTGGTTTAGCTAAGATTCAAGAAGGCCCAGCCGCCGGTCAAAGCGAATGGTCAAGTTCGCTTGTCCGTAAAGTGACCACCGAAGATTTAGAAACCTGGTCGGATTTGCAAAAACAAAAGCATGAAGCTTTAGAATACTGCAAAAAATTAGTGGACCGGCACGGCTTGCCGATGAAAATCATTGATGCCCATTTTTCTTTTGATGGCGGCCGGCTGATTTTCCCTTTTATCGCTGATGGCCGGATTGATTTCCGCATCTTGGTCAAGGATTTGACCCATCATTTCCAAAAATCGATCCGCCTCCAGCAAATCGGCATCCGCGATGAGGCAAAAATTTCCGGTGATTTCGGCTCCTGCGGCCGGAAACTTTGCTGTAAAACTCATCTTAAATCCCTGGAAAGCATCACTTCCGATTTAGCGGATGTGCAGCAGATTTCTCATCGGGGTTCAGAAAGACTTTCGGGCCTTTGCGGCCGTCTGCGCTGCTGTCTGGCTTTTGAGGGCGAAAACTATCAGGAGCTGGCCAAGACTCTGCCGGTGATCGGTTCGCGGATCAAGACTCGCCAAGGCTTCGGCAAGGTGATTGGCTGGCATACCTTAAAGCAAACGGTTGATGTCGCCATGGAAGGTGATGAAAAAAATATTATTGAAGTGTCAATTGCTAACCCCAGCAAAGGGCCGTCCCAAAAAGATAGAGGATAATTCCTTATTATAAATAATATGAAAAAAATTTTCCTTTCAATCGCGATTTTAGTTTTAACTTTCAGTCTGGTTGGCTGTTTTAAAAGCAACAAAACCGATTCAAACCAAGAGCCCCAGTTTGAAGGCGCCAAACCAACCGGCGTGGTTTTAGATATTACCGAAAAAAATGGCCAAAGCGGCACGGTTAAACCGGGTGACATTTTATATCTGAAATTAACTGGTGAGGCCGCCAGCGGCAAACAATGGACCGTAGTCAGTCCGGCTACCGGTGATTACCTGATGTTAAAAGACCATAAATTAATCGGCCTGGCTGACTCCAAAGCGCCGGATGGTCAATTTACTGATGAGTGGTGGCTGAAAGTGGAAAAGACTGGTAATTTTGAATTAAAATTTGATTATGGCGTTATGGGTGAAAAAGCCGAAAAGTCTTTCCAATTTAGCGTTATTACTCAGTAGATTCATGATGACCAAAAAAATAATTCTTCCTTTTCTTTTAACGTTTTTTATCTTATTCAGCTTGATCGCCTGTACTCAAATGACCGCCCGGCTTCAAAACTCAGCTGGGCGAAATTCTGATTTAAAAGTTTTTTCCCAGCCCGCGGCCGGCCAAGTCGCTGTTTTAGACAGTAATATAATCATTACTAAGCCTTTAAGTAATGATGTTATTTCCAGTCCGGTCGAAATTACTGGTCAGGCGCGGACTTCTGACGGGGCAGTATTGTATCATTTGAAGGATGCCTGGGGCAATATTTTGAATCAAGGGACAACAACAGTCACTATCAGCGCGCCCAACTGGAGTTATTATAATGCCAAGCTTGAATTTGCCGTGCCAACTAGCCAGACCGGCTGGCTGGAAGTTTATGCCAAAAGCGCCAGAAACGAAAGCGCCGAAGATTTAATCCGTCTGCCGGTTATTTTTAAAGAATACAAAAAACCGATTGTCAAAGTTTATTTTAGTAATATCAAAGAAGATCCCGATGTTCTTGATTGCGGCAAAGTTTACCCGGCTCAAAGAATTATTGAACCGACACCGCAATTGCCCCAAGCCGCCTTGGCTGAACTTTTAAAGGGAGCAAACGACGAAGAAACAAAGCAGGGATTTATCAGCAATATTCCGGAAACCGACATTAAGGTTCAAAAATTTGAGTTAAAAGACAATAAACTGGCGGTTGATTTTAACCAGGCTTTGCAGGCTGGTATAGCCGGTGCTTGCCGGGTGAAAGCTATCCGGGCTCAGATTGCAGAGACGCTTAAACAATTTCCGGAAATTAAAACGGTGGTGATTTCAATTGACGGCAAAACCGAAGGTATTTTGCAGCCCTGATAAGGAAAACAAGAAATCAAAAAATCAAGAAAGCAGTCTAAGCCTAGATTGTTTTTTTGTTTTCTTGATCGTGGTATAATGATGGTAAGATAATTATTAATCTTTTTGAAAAATATGCCAGTAAAAATCGCTATTAACGGCTTTGGCCGGATTGGCCGGGCCGCTTTCAAAGCTGCTTTAGAAAACAAAAATATTGAAGTTGTTGCCCTAAATGATTTAATGGACAATAAAACTTTAGCCCAGCTTTTAAAGTATGATACAGTCTACGGTGAATATCCGAAATCAATTCAGGGCGCTAAAGAGGGGATAAAAATTGAAGGCAAACTCTACCCGGTTTTTGCCGAAAAGGAGCCGGCCAAATTGCCCTGGCAGAAATTAAAAGTTGATGTCGTTTTAGAATGCACTGGTATTTTTCGTGATAAAAAAACCGCTGGCGCCCATTTACAAGCCGGCGCAAAGAAAGTGATTATTTCCGCCCCCGGCAAAGATGAAGGCATGCAGACTCTGGTTTACGGGAGCAAGCTAACTAATGAAATTCTAAAAAAGGGCAAAGTTGAGCCGGTAGTTTCCATGGCTTCCTGCACGACTAATTGTATTTCACCGGTAATGCAAGTTCTGGAATCGAAGTTTGGCATTGAAAAAGCAATGATGACAACCGTTCATTCTTATACGGCTGACCAAAATTTGGTGGATGGACCGCACAAAGATTTGCGCCGGGCGCGGGCGGCAGCTTATAATATTGTTCCCACCACCACCGGAGCGGCGATTTCAACCACCAAAGTCGTACCCAGTTTGAAGAAGTTGTTTGATGGAATTTCAATCCGGGTCCCGACAATCTGCGTTTCGATTTCCGATGTCACGGCGGTTTTGAAACGAAAAAAGGTGACAATTGAACAAATCAATAATGAATTTAAAAAGGCCACTAAAGACCCGCTATTCAAGAAAGTTTTGGCCGTAACTAATAAGCCGCTAGTCTCCACTGATTTTACCGGCAATCCTTATTCGACGATTGTTGATTTGTCATACACCAATGTCGTCGGCGGCAATTTGGTCAAAGTCTTGGCCTGGTATGACAATGAATGGGCTTATAGTTTGCGTTTGGTGGAAATGGCCGAAGAGTTGGGAAAATTGACGAAATAATTAAAATATGCTATCATTTTTTGTTAGGCAACAAATAAGCTATTTATCTGAAACAAATAAATTCATCGACAGAATAAAGGTTAATTAAATAAAATAATTAATAATTTATTCTAAATATATGGGTAAAAATGAAAGCGAAGGAGGGCTTGATCTAGCTGCCTTAGCAGCGGCTCAAAGAGCACACGAACGAAGTTTAGGTCCGCGTTTTAAAGAAGAGCTGGATCAAAAAGAACCAACCGATGCAGAAAGTGGTGTGGCCGATTATGATCGGTTGCTAAAAGAAGCGAGGGAACTTGATTCCCGCTTATATCCTGATTCGGCTGCTGCTGATCTTGCTTTTGCCCGGTCAAAGAATCAAGAAATATTAACTCAGGCAAGGCAACGATCAGAGACTCAACAGGCAAAATTGAAAGAAGTTAAAAATTTGGTTAGGGGTAGCTCAGTGGCCAAAAAGGTTCAGGAGACAATAGATCAACTTACAACCGCAGTTGCCGATATAGGAGCAAAAGTCCAGGAGGCAGAACAAAGAGAAGGATATTTTTCCATGCAACTAGAGGAAATTCAAGTTGGTTTTTCCCAAAATGAATTAATTCAAGGCCAAATTGAGAGAATTGATCAGCAAATTGAGGTATTGATGTCTAATGAAGAAGTTGCGAAATTAGTTTATGCTCAAGCAGATGCGGATAAAATAATTCGTGATGGTTATGATAAAAAAGCTCGTCGTTTTTTGACAGAATATGGTTATGAAGGCCGAAAGCGAAAGCGGGGCAAAGAAGGGCAAGAATTTGTTGCCGCCTTGGCCCAAGAATTTTTTGATCGGGAATTAGAGCGTTTGGGGGTAAATAAAATTAAAGATCCAAAAGCTCGCATTGAAGACATTGATACAGTTCAAGCGGCAATAATGGTTGGGATTGATGTAGGTAGAAAATCTAGCCCTTTTGATCAAGGCGGAGAATGGCAGAAAGTCTTCAAGCATGGAGACAGATACGGAGGAAGAGATGAAAAAAGGGAACCAGAACTAATGCTGCGCGGCTATTTATTGGCACAAATGCTTGACAGCGCTAATACTTCTGCTCCTTGCATGATTAGGTCGGTTGAACATGCATATAGAGAGGATAATGAAAAGATTAAGCGAATAATCGCTGATATGATTCCGACTCTTAATCGGGTTAAAGCTGCTGCCTCGGTTGATGAATGTCATCCTGGCGCGGAAATTGGTAATCGCGAAGAAGAAAGAAACTCACCTTCGACTAACATTTATTTTAGACCCGGTTATCATCGTGAAACCTTTGAAAATTCTCGTGAAAATGAAAGATTTGGTTTAATTGCGGATTTACATAAATACAATTATGTTGCGGAAAAAGATGAACCAATTTATTCTAAGGAACTTGAAAAAACACCCGAAGGCCGCAAGCAAATTTCCCAAATGAGAGCTGAATATCGAAAAGAGCTTAAAACCAGGCAAAAAGAAGTTAATGAAGCTAGGAAAGAAAAGGAAGAACAAAGGAAACAAGAGTTAGCCCGGGCTTCTGCAGAGTTAGCTTCTTTACAAAAACAATTAGATGATTTTAAAGATGCACCGGAAAGGGCAAAGGAATATGAACAGGCGGCTAAGCAGTTAGAAGAGCTGCAGAGACAGAAAGTAATGATTGAAGACACGATTAGAAACCAAGAAGGAGTTGTTGCAGCTCAAAACAGGAGTTATAGTGAAGCTGGCCTTTTGGCCCGCCGAAGATTTTTAGGTAAAGGAGCTGCTGCCAAAGGTTTAGACACTGCTAACCAAGGTTTAAGTAATGCCAAGCGTAATTTAGCTGCCAATACCAGACAAATTAAGCAAGCTGAAACCTATATGGAACAGCGACATGCTAAGTGGGTTGCACATAGCCTTAGAGATAATGTTTTTTCAGAACAAAATCTAACCAGAGAAAAGATTAATTCAAAATCTGAAGAAGTAGAGATTTTGAAGAATATTTCTTATACTCAACCAGTTGAGATAGTTTAATAAATAATTTTAAAATATGGCTAAATGCAAAAAATGCAGCATGCCGATTGATGATAATACCAAATGTGCCTGCCAGCCAGAAGTCTGCTATCATTGCTGTACTTGTGAGCCTGACTGCACTTGCGGCTGCAAAGAAAAAGATTAAACCGTTTTTTACAAAAGCCCCGGTAACCCCGGGGTTTTTGGTTTGCCAAAAAAATAAGTTTTTGCTAATCTGGAAATAGTTCGAGAAAGGCCGATAATGACTTAAGGGTGGTTCCGGGTGGAACCTGGTGAAGAGAGTCAAAATTGGCTCGAACTTGACGACACAGTTTTCGGCGAATATACCGGGTTAAGCTCGGTTCGCGCCGGACCGCAGAAAGAAAGTATGGGGCAAGCGGTGCCCTAGGATCGCAAAGGAGAAGATCTATGCGCAAATTACCGGCCGTTTTTACGGCCAACATGATGGAGAAGATCGCAATATAGAGCAAAGTGAAGAGGTTATTAGGTTTGGTGATGGCCCATCGGCGGTGTACTTTTGTATCACCGGAGCTGTCACTGACCATCGATGATCATTAGGCCAATGGTGATGAAGGCCTAAACTGCTCGAAAGCCCTTGCAAGGCAATGCACCACGGCTGCCACTCCTGCAGCTAACATATCCTCAACATTTGCCCTTGGGGCATTTACAGATTCGAGCCGAACGAGAGTGGAGGGAGGCTCTTCAATCATCCTGACGCAAGTCAGGCATACCACTCACCCCCAAGAGTCCTTCTTCCCGCTCTTGGTTTTTCTAATCAGTCAGGACCATGGCAGAAGGAGCCAGAATAGTGAAAAGAAAAAAGAGATTTGTAGTTCATTTCCAATGTCAGTCGGGTGAGCTGATAAACATTTTGGCTGTAATTAAGCCGATTTATCAACCAGCTCAGTCGGATTTGCACGGCAGTACCGGTTTTGGTTATGCAGTGGTAGTTGATATGACTGAAACCAAAGCTAAGTCGTTAAGGCCAAAGCTGGAGCGGGCTGGTGCGAGGGCAGTAGCGATTAATCAGTCGCTTTAAGGGGAGGTGTTGCCATTGTGGGCGGGGATAGTATTTTCCGCCTTTTTTATTTGACGCTAATTATGCAAATATATGCGAATGACGCGAATAAGCTTATTCAAACAGCGATCGGCGACCAAGCGATTGGTGAACCTGGTCGCTGGTTACTGATCGCCGATTTGCCATATAGTCATAGTCGGTCCTTGACAGTATTATTTGTCCGTGTTAATGTGCTAATATATTACTACAGTATAACAATATGAAAGCTAGTCATAATTTGCAGAGCAAAGCCACTAAAGCGCTATTTAAAGCTATTTTAAAGCTCAAAACACCTTTGGAAGCGGCTAAGTTTTTTCGGGATTTGTGCACTTTGGAGGAACTGGCGGAAATGACCAAGCGCTGGCAAGCCGTGCAAATGATTGCCAAAGATAAGCCTTATCGGCAAGTTGCCCAAAAGACGGGCTTGAGCACAACTACAGTAACTCGGATAGCTTATTGGTTGAATCATGGCGAGGGCGGGTATAAGCTTTTGCTAAGCAGGACCAAATAAATTGTTGCATTGTCAAATTGTTAAATTGTTAGCGCTGATTTAAGTCCAACCATTTAACAATGTAACCATTTAACAATTTATTATGAATATAAACAGCCAAAAAATTCATCACCACCAAATCATCCGGCCAGAGCCGAGGTAATTTGGTATTTTGCAATATCAGCTTGCCCCGCCTCTGGCGGGGTTTTGCTTATGGTGGGCAGAATCTGGCTCTTTGTCAACTAGAGAGGATAAGAGAGATGTCAAAACTATTTTGTATCGTAGTAGCGACCCTGTTGCGTCGTATTCCACCGATCGCGGAAGGCGAAAAGTTTCTCGTTTGGGATCCGTCATGGGATTCGCCGGCGGTCAGGAAAAGAATGAAAAAAGACAAGAAAACGCACTATGGGGAATGGGGAGACATCAGGCAGTTCTTCAGTGGCGACAGATTGCCATTTTATGATGAGAGACACTGCCCTAAATGCCGCCGAAGGTTCTGGTGGGAAGACTATGGTGAACAAAGTAAGCCGTCAGTCATAGTTGCCACCAGCCGTCGACGCAAACCTATCAGGACGGTTAAGACCGTACTGGCTAACAAGATGTACTGCAACAAATGCGGCTTTGGCTTTCTGATTCCGGCGTCTGTCAGGATCGACATTGCTCAAGCAGTGGCCGCAGGGTGGAAGTTTCGGATAGTATGGCCAAAGCAGCCAACTTCGGCGCGGAAGAAAGGAGAAAGGATATGAATAGGCCGCCACAATTTCCCACGGTTTTAGTAGTTGGTCCGGAATGGGCTGAAAGTCATGAAGAAGAACAACAATGGACGCCGGTTGCCGAAGCCATCGGCAAGGTGCTGGCCGAAGCGTCAATCTCGGCGCAGTCAATAGAAAGGAGACGACGATGAATGAGAATAAGTTGAGGTGGGACCCGGAGTGGGATAAACCTTTTCTGAAATATTTAGCTCAAAAAGGCGAAAAACCACTGCCAAATTTCGGCAAAGTAATGACTTACCAGCAAGCTTTCCCCGATGGTCGGAAGTTCGCCGTAGTTAGGAGTGAGCGTGATAAGTGCCCCTACTGTCAAGCGGTTTTTTCCGTCTGGTTACCTATCGATCTTGAAAGAATAGTCGCTTTTGCGATAGTTCCTGTAGACTGTACTGGTTCAGTTGCGGGGGATGGAGATCGATGCGTTGGCCTTGCCATAAAGAAAGTGCAAGTTGTCAAAGATTGTTGCCGAGAATGTGGCGGTGGCTTTCTTCGGATGGAGTATGACGATGTCGATCCAAAAGAAAGCGGCCTGGCAGCAATTCTTATGAACACGAGATGTCCTTGCTGCAACCAACCGATAAAGTATGTGAGTAGTAAGGTGGTTTGGAATAGCATGGCGGTGAGGTGTGATTTCGCCGCTGACCGAAACGACAAGCTTTGGTACTGTCTCAACTGCGACTGGCGCGCCGTGAGCAGTGCCTTGCCTCAGCAGGGTCCAAGCGATCTGTCCAAACCTCTGATATTGGAGATTCAACAAACAGATGGAAAGGAAACAATAATGTGTGCTGGTAGTCATGGCCAAACAGCAGGAACTTGCTCGGATGGAGCAAGTGAAGTAAGGAAGCCGAGACTTTGTCCTCAATGTCAAACTGCCCTAGTGGTGGGCGAGAAGTCTGAGGTCGTCAACTGCGGCGTTCATGAGACCCCCGATGCTAAGGACAAGATTCTCAAGTGCCCTAGCCCGGGGTGCGGCTACTGGAGGAGGGCAGAATAACTACCTGCAGCAAATCGTTGATCTTTATTTAAGAGGAGCCTTGTGTTCCTCTCTTTTTTTGACCAAAAATTATTTTTCTGATAAGATGATAAAATTCTTAATTAGAAAGTGTTCAATGTTCAGGGAGGGTAATATGAGCGAGCGGAAGCAATGCTATATTGTGCGATGCAATGTCATCAAATGTCGATGTCAGCTTACCGATGTTATTGCAATTTTCACGGCGAGAAATATCCTATCAAGCTGTGAGGATCTTGTACTAGATCAGGGCTTTGCCCTAACGGCGACAGTAGAATTAGCAGACCTAGGAGCGGTGATTGAGGAGCTGATGGAAGTGAAAGCTGAGAAGATCAGCGCTTCGCTAGACGAACTTTTCGTACAATGAAGCGTATTGGCAAAGTTTTATCAAGCGGGAACTTTGGATTTCCGCTTCTTTTTTTAGTCTTTAATTTATGTTATAATAATTTTATCATGACCACTAATGAATTGCATAAATTTTTGGAATATTTGACCCAGCAAAACATTGTCTGGGCGCCGCAGCGGATAAATGGCGAATTAGTTATTGAGCAGGTAATCGACCCAAAGAACGTGGAGCTGACAAGCGTTATGCCGCTGCACTCATTCAAGCGAATTTTAGTACCGCCAAAAGAGGTACTTTTTAGTTACCAACAAAATCAGATTAAACCCGACATTAAATCGCCAAGTCAGGTAATTTTTGGCTTGACTATTCCGGATTTGAAAGCGGTCACTTTTTTAAATCAGGTTTTCGCCGAAGATCCATATTTTCAAGAAAGAATAAAAAAGACTTTGATTATTGGCCATAGTTTGGTACCCAAGGAAGGCTACCAGTTTTTTATCCAAAATTTTGCCGAGGATGTTTTGGAGCATTTGAAATTTGATGTTTTTTTGGCGGTGCAGGGTAAAAATTTTATGGTTTATACCGGTTCGGAAGACGGTCAGCGATTGCTGGATGATTTTGGCATGAAAAATTATATGCATATTGAATATGCTGGGCCGATTCGGGAAGAGGGACCGGATGGGCAAATGTTGAAGATCAGGGAAAAATTTTATGACAATCCAAAAATTTGGCAGGAACTGGGTCAGCGCTGCATTGAATGCGGCAAGTGCACGTTGATTTGTCCGACTTGTTTTTGTTTTGATACCTTTGATCAGCCAGCCTTGGAAAAACATTGCGGCCAGCGCTGCCGGGCTTGGGCCACTTGTTTTTATACGGATTTTTCCGAAGTCGCGGGCCGGGAAATTGATAAGATGAAACCGAAATTTTTAAAAAATACGCCGGAACGAATCCGGTTTTGGTATGAGCATAAATTTGTCCGCTGTCCGGATGAATTTTCCTTGGCCGGTTGTGTCGGTTGCGGCCGCTGCACCAAGGTTTGTCCGGTGGGCATTGATATCAAAGAGACGCTGCAGAAAATTTTAAAAGGGAAAGTCAAATGATTAAAAAATTAAGAAATTAAAAAAATAAAAAATTAAAGCCTAATATTGTCTTAATTTCTTACTTTCTTAATTTTTTATTTTCTTATCTCGTTATGCCATGCTAAACCCCTACCTGCCAAAACTTGTCAAAGTCAAAAAAATTCGGCCGCAAGCAACCGATGCCAAGCTTTTTACTTTTGAATTTGTTGATAAAAAAGATCAAGCTGATTTTTGTTTTAATCACGGCCAGTTTTTAATGCTGGGTTTGATTGGTTTTGGCGAAGCGGCTTTTGATATTTGTTCGTCAACTGCTAAACTAGTCACTTTTGACTTAGCGGTTAGAAAAGTCGGAATTTTAACCGAAAAATTGCATCAGCTAAAAGTTGGCGATTTGGTGACTATCCGCGGGCCGTTTGGCAATGGCTTGTCTGAGCAAAAATATAAAGACAAAGAATTGCTTTTGATTGGCGGCGGCTGCGGTTTTATTACCATGCGCTCGTTTGTCTTGGACTATCTGGCTGGAAACTTGCCGATTAAAAAGTTGGATGTTTTTTACGGCTGCGCTGACCAGGCGAGTTTATTCTTTAAGGACGAGTATCGGGCCTGGCAAAAAAAAGTTAATTTAGCCATTGCTTTGGAAAAGCCTTTGGCTAAATGGCCGGGCAAAAAAGGAGTAATCACGGTTTTATTCAATAACCAGCAGGATTTTAGCAACACGGTGGCTTTAGTTTGCGGGCCGCCAGTGATGTACAAATTCGTGATTGAAGAATTGCAGAAGCGGAAAATGAAAGATTCAGATATTTATTTATCCCTGGAGCGGCGGATGTATTGCGGCATCGGCGTTTGCCAGCATTGCGCGATTGGGCCATATTATGTCTGCAAGGACGGTCCGGTATTTTCCTGGGCTCAGCTAAAGAATATTCCCGGAGCAATATAACAATTTAATGATTAATTAAAAAACTTATGCCATGTTATTGCAGCTGTTGCGGCCCCCAAAAAGCCAAAGCTAAACCAAAGAAGTCAGTTAAAAAAGGAAAAAAGAAATAGTATGATACCAATCTACAAATCCATCCGAATCTACGAATATTTGTAGATTGGTATGAATTCGCTCGCCACGCTAACGCGTTGGCGTAGCGGGTAGATTCGGATAATACCTATGCATATACCTGACGGTTTTCTAAACAATCAAACCAGCTTTAGTTTAATTGCTATATCTTTAGTATTCTGCGGTTTAGCTCTTAAAAAAGCTAAGGATTTTTTGTTTGTAAAGACCAAAGTTTTTGTTCCTGGCCTGATGACTAATACTGGTTTGGCATTTAGTCAGCCACGGTTTGTCAGTAGATTAAGATGGAAAAGCCGGGCCAGCCAAAAAATCCAGCAAGTTATTTTGGTTTTTGGTTTTGTTTTTGCCATTCAGATGATTGATTTTGTAAAAATTAATGGCGTGCCTGGCCATTTAATCGGCAGTTTTTTGGCCGCCTTGGTTTTGGGGCCGTGGCTGGGGTTGCTGGCAATGTCGGGTGTTTTGGCGGCGCAGGCAATATTCTTGGCTGATGGCGGAATTTTAGCTTTGGGCGTTAATATTCTTAATATGGCAGTCGTCGGTTGTCTGGGCAGTTATTATCTTTATTTGGGGTTAGAAAAAGTGCTAAATAGAAAAAATATTGCCATTTTTTTAACCAGCTGGCTTTCGGTCATGACAATGATTTTTGCTTATGCTCTGGAAGCGAAATTAGCCGGCCAAAGCGAAGGGGTCAGCCAGTTGATTGCTGTCCATATTTTGGTCGGAGTCGCCGAGGGGCTGATTACCATTATCGCTTTGAAATATTTATTTGCTTATAAAGTCCATGAAAAATAAAGCTTATTTTTTTACTTTTTTAATTTCTTATTTTCTTATTTTTTTGCTCGCCGGCTGCCAATGGAAAGAAAATTATGTCACCCAGTACGGTTTTACAGCTGAAAAAATAAGTGCCTCGGTCCTTGAACCGACATCAGACGGCTTTAAGCTGCAAATTCCCTTATCTGACTTCAGTTGCCTGCCAGCTAGTTTCAAATTGTATTTGGATAAAAATAATAATGATTTGACTATGACTTTAAAAGGAACAGAAACGACCGAGCACTGTTACTATAAATTTTACGCCAATGTTTCCGGCGCCAAGCCCGGGGCTTACCAGCTGAAAGTAATTTACCAAAAAGCCGAAGAAAACCAAGAAATTTTTTCCCAGCAGTTCACTATTCAATAATATGTGTCTGACTAAGCCAGCCAAAATTAAAAAAATCAAAGGCGAAACTGCAGAGTTAGCTGACGGCCGTTGGGTTAACATTGCTTTATTGAAGCAGTCAAAAAAAGGCTTGCCCGCCGAAACTTCAGTGAAGGCGGGTGACTGGGTTTTGGCTAATGCTAATTTAGCCGTGGCTAAGGTTTCTACTAAAGAGGTGAAAGAAATTAAAAATTATCTTAAATAAATATGGAAAATAATATGTCCCGACGAATGTCGGGATCCGCCTTTGGCGGAAAGAAGGGAATCTATCTAGTAATAATAACGGCAATAATTTCCGGTCTCGCTAATTTTTTCAATAAGTTCGGCCTGCAAGCTTTGGCTCGGGATTCTTTTCAGTATACGACCTTAAAAAATACCGTTGTTGCCCTAATACTGTCAGCCATTGTTTTAACCCCGTGGCTTTTGCCAAAACTGAAAAAATTAAGCCGGAGAGAGTGGGTTCAGCTGGCTTTAGTTGGTTTAATCGGCGGCAGTATTCCGTTTCTATTATTTTTTAAAGGCTTAAGTTCAACTTCTTCAGTTTCGGCCTCATTTATTCATAAGACCTTGTTTGTCTGGGTGGCGATTTTAGCTTGGCCACTCCTGAAAGAAAAAATTTCTAAATTGCAATTTTTCGCTTTGGGAATTTTGCTTTTAGGCAATGTCATCTTTGAAAGTTTCAAGGGTTTGAGCTGGGGAATGGCTGAAACTTTGATTTTAATGGCAACCTTACTTTGGGCAGTTGAAACCGTGATTGCCAAAAAGGTTTTACATCAACTTGATTCAACGGTTTTGGCCTGGGGCCGGATGTTTTTTGGTTCAATATTTTTATTTGGGTTTTTAGCAATGATTGGTGATACCGCCGGATTACTGACTTTAAGTTTGCCGCAGGTTGGCTGGCTGGTGTTAGTTTCTGCATTCTTAACCGGCTATGTCTTGACTTGGTATGCGGCGCTAAAGAAACTGCCGGCAACGGTTGTGGCTTGTTTTTTAGTTATTGCTTCGCCGATTACCACGTTTTTGAATTCTGCATTCGTTACCCACCAGTTATCAAGTCAAAAAATTATCGGTGCTTCTATTATTTTAGTCGCCGTGATGTTGTTTGCTATTGTAAATAAACGTTTTTTTCCTTTGTCATGGCGAGGAGCGACTCCGAGCTTATCGAAAGGGAGCGACGAAGCAATGACAAGATAAAATATGAATTTTCAAAATAAGCAATTTGACGGTGCCCTACTTGCCGCACGCTACGCCTTTATGCCCAATAAGTTACGCTATTGTGGCGGCGATTCCAATTCTGAACTTTTTGAATATGCGGCGGCTAACCAGAGCGATGCCGGCTTGCAAGCGATGCTGGAAGAATTTGAAACCATGTTTCCTTATTTAAGATTAATTGCTGAAGCTAACCATATTGCTGATCCGTTTAATTATAAAGTGGTTGAAGCTTACTGGATTGGCAATGAGTTGCTGGAAAACATTAGCATGCAAAATTTTTACCGTTATTTAGTTGATGAGCAGAAATTAAAAAAGAAATTCAAGCCGGCAGTTTTAGAAAAAGTTTTTGGTAAAATTCCGTTCGGCGCCAAACCTCATCATAGCTGGCATGTGTTGAGCATCCCCAAAAGAACCGGGCATTATCCGGTGGAACATACTTTAGAGACAATGGATCAGTGTAGGATTGGGTGGGGAAAGATAAAAAATGTCAAAAACCAAATTACAAATTCCAAACAAATTTCAAAAACCAAATTACAAATTCCAAACAATATAGTGGTGGAGTATCAGCCTCTTGTCATAAAGGGCAACGGCTTGGCGTTGGGGCAGTCAATTGAAAGAGAAGTTTGGTCGGAAATCAATGATAAGGCTTTTGTTCAAGAACCTAAAGTGGGTAATTGGGTTTCGCTGCATTGGGGCTGGGTTTGCGATTTTTTGACAGAAAGTCAGGTCGGGAATTTGGAAAAATGGACGAGATATAATCTAGCTTTAGCGAATTTAAGTTAAAATAGGCGACCCCACTTTTCCGCCAGAGGCGTGCACCAAAGGCGCATCGGCCTCTGGCTGAGATCCGCCTTTATATTTTGATAAAGGTGGCGGAAGTGGGTCTATATCAAGGTAGTTTTTAGCTATCGCCGGCTAAAGCCGGCTCCCCGCACTCGGGGGGGGGTGTGTGAGGTTTTAACCTCACCTTGTAGCCGGCTGAAGTCGGGTCACCAATTAAATTTATATGAAGACAAAAAATAAAAAACCACGCGTTGCCATTGTTGGCCTAACTTGCTGCGAAGGTTGCGAATTTGCGATTTTGGATTTGGGTCAGAAATTTTTAGATCTGGCTAAGGTAATTGATCTGGTTGAATTTCGGATGGTTAAAGACGACCCGCCAAAATCTGGACCCTATGACATTTGTTTTATTGAAGGTTCGGCTGTGACCCAGAAGAACTTGAAAGTTTTAAAGGAATTGCGAAAAGTTTCAAGGATGCTGATTGTTTTGGGCAACTGCGCCCATACCGGCGGCGTCCACCGGATGAAAAATTGGGTCGGCCGGATGAAAGCTTTGGGTGAAGTTTACGATAAGCCTAAAGGAATTGATAATCCGGTAATCTTGCCAATCAGCGAAATTGTCAAAGTTGATTTTACCATTCCGACCTGTCCGGTTAATGGACAAGAATTCTTGGACATAGTTTATCAAATTTTGGCCGGCAAAAAGCCGCAAATCCGGCAAAATCCAGTTTGCTATGAATGCCAGATTAATGGTTATGAATGCTTATTGCAAAACGGCGAGCTGTGTTGCGGGCCGATTACCGTGGCTGGCTGCAACGCGGTTTGTCTGAAAAGCAAACAGCCGTGCTGGGGTTGCCGGGGATTGCTAGAAGAGCCGGATGTTGATAAATTTGTAAAAAATTGCTTTTTGGCTGATCACGATATTACTGAAGTGGAAAAAGTGCTGGAGGTTTTTGGCATCAAAGAAGACTGGATTAACCAATCTAAGAAGGAATGGCAAGGCCAGCAGACAGTAAAGGATTTGGTATTGGTTAAGTCGGGGAAATTGACAGTCGGGCAAAAAAAGACGAAGGCGATTATTAAGAAGTAAGCCTGCTCAGCGAGTTCAGCCTATTCGGCCGCCAAATCCGGTTGCTGAATTAGCTAAATGGGCTGAACTCGCTGAATAAACAAATTTTATGAAACACCAAGACAAAATTAAGCACTTCCTGGTTTCTTTTGTTTTGACAGCGCTAATTTATTGGCTAAGTCAAAATTTAATTTTAGCCATTGTCATCTCGCTATTGTTTGGTTTGGCCAAAGAATTGTATGATCAAGCCAAAGGTAAAAATACCATTCAAGAATCAGCTGCTGATTTTTCATTTAATATTTTAGGAATAATTTTTGGCGTTTTATTTACTCAATATTTACTTTTGTGAAAATGACCATAAACCATTTAGCCAAAATGTCCGCCTTCGCCCCTAGCCATTATTAGGCGGCTTCGGCGTGGCAAATGTATGAATAATTTTAAGTTTTAACTTGACCAATTGTCTATGAAAATTAGAATAGATCATCTAAGCAAAATGGAAGGCCACTTGGATTTTGTCGGCGATATTCTAAAAGGGGATGTGGCCAGTGCTAAAATTAAAACGACCGAAGGCGTGCGGCTAATTGAAAGCATTTTGGTCGGCCGAAAGTTTTCTGATGTGCCGATTATCACCGCCCGGATTTGCGGTATTTGTCCGGTGGTTCATTCCCTGAACACGATTAAAACCATTGAAGACGCTTTTGGCATTAAGGTAAGCGAACAGACGGTTAAGCTGAGAAAATTAATGGAATTATCCCAGATTATCCATAGCCACGCTTTGCATCTTTATTTTTTATCAATGCCGGATTTTTATGGGGTGAAAGACGACATTGATTTTATCAAAAAGCACCCCACGCAAGCTCAGTCCGCCATTGCCAGCCGGGAATTTGCTTTAAAAATTCTGGACGCAGTGGCTGGCCGGGCAATTCATCCGATTGCCTGCGAAGTCGGCGGCTTTAAAGTTTTACCCAGAAAGCAAAAGTTGCAGGAATTATTAACTGATTGGCAAAATGCAATGAAAGCGGCCATGGATTTGGTTTTATTTGCCAGCCAGCTGCCAATCCCAAAATTTTACCGTGAATCTGAGTTTGCTTGTCTATATAGTGAAAAAGAATATGCGGTTTATGATGGCCAAGTAAAATTTCTAAGCGCCCCTCGACTTCGCTCGGGACAGGGTAAAATGGTCAAGGCCAGCGATTATGGCAAAGTCATTGATGAATATCAGCTACTCGGGTTAGCGGCTAAGCGAGCGGCTTTTCAAGGCAAGAGTTTTATGGTTGGCGCTTTGGCCAGGTTGAATATTAATCATGATAAATTAAGCCCTGAAGCCAAAAAGGTGGTCAAAGATTTAAAATTGGCGTTTCCGATTCATAATACTTTTTATAATGTTTTAGCCCAGGCCATTGAATTGGTCCACACTACCGAGGCGGCAGGAGAATTATTGCAAGATTTGATCAAGACTTTAAAGCCGGAAGAAAGCCTAGGCAAAAAAATTGATTTGATTGCCAAAGCAAATCCTAAAGCCAAAACCACAATTGGTTATTCGGTCATGGAAGCGCCGCGGGGGATTTTGTATGATATGTTGGAAATTGATCGCGATGGCATTGTGATCAAAGCCGACATCATCACGCCAACGGTTCAGTTTTTGAATAATATTGAAGAGGATCTAAAAGTTTATTTACCAAATCTAAAAAAATTAAGCGCAGCAGTACGGGAGCAGAAAATCAAGACTTTGATTCGGGCTTATGATCCATGCATCAGCTGTGCGACGCATTGATCAGAAGACAAGAAATTAGGAAAATAAAAAGCTATTAACAATTTAACAATGTAACAATTGAGCAATAGGCTATTGTTAGATGGTTAAATTGTTACATTGTTAATTTCTTAATTTACTGTTTTTTATTACTGGGTTTTATTAGACTAACCTATGCACGACCTTCACGCCGCTGACCAAATCTTAAAATTAGTTTTGGCCAAAGCCATCGAAAACAAATTACTTAAAGTGACAAAAATTGTCCTTGAACTTGGTAGTGTAGTTGAACATAGTGAGGAGATTAATGCTGATAATCTAGCTTTTAATATTAAGTTATTGGCTCAAAGCACCCCAGCGCGGGGGGCCAAGGTTGAAATTAGAAAAGTCAGAGGCGATAGCTGGAAATTGGTGGAAATTGAAGGGGAGTGAATTGAGAGATAAAGAGATAGAGTTAATAAAGCGATAAAATTATTAAATTTGACAAACCCTGCCAAGAGCCATAAGATAATTATGGTTCTTTTTTGGCTGGCTCAGTGTGAGACAGCTACAACGGGATAGCCGGACGGCTACCCAGAGAAAACAGGAGGGATTGCTCATGGCAACCCAGACAGATCAAGGCAAGCGTGAGATGGTGGAGATTAGCGCTCAAGAATTAGGAAAGCTACGCCGCGAAGCATCACGGGCAACGATGGCAGAAACACTTCAGATTTTTGCGGAAATAGCTGCCCGTGATTTAACCAGAGAGCGAGTGGAATGGTTACGAAGCAGCGGGCTTATCCCTGATTTGCTACGGACAGATTGTTCAATACCGCCGGATGAGGCGCGTGATCTTGTTGGCTTAGCTTTGGGTATCTTGCCCTATAAGCTAAGCGATGAGTTCAAGCTAATCATCGACACGAAGACGTGTCTTGAAAACTTGATTCGTGGCTATACTGGTGATCAATACGACAAACTGCTGGCCGAGGTTAGCTTTCCGGATCCTGCGGCATATGGCATAGGTACGTATTACTTGGCAACAGTTACCCGCTCCATTAAGCTGGGGAGTTACCAGCGTTTCTTGGAAGCCAATGGATTATGTCTAACATCGGTGCGCGAGTTTATGACATTCGCCTCAGCCGTAATGTCCGGGGGACTGAAAAACAATTTGGGGCTTACGGCCGGAACGACAGTCTATTTAGCAAATGTACCGTTTGCTTACGGGGCCGTGACATATTGCTGGACATTACAAACTCACTATGTTGATGACCAAGAGAGTAAATCTGTACTTAGATTCGAACCCGTCGAGTCTCAACAGAAAAGACATGGTGATTTCCATTATGAAGCCAAGACATTAGTACGTTTTTGCCGGTAACGTAGGTTCTCGTCGCAGTACCGCTTGTGAATTCACAAGCGGTTTTTTGTACAGTTAACAGTCAAGGGTAACACATTGGAGTAGCTTTTCTTGAGGCGTCAGGCCATTTAGCGTCTCATGTAACCTTTCAAAATTGTAATATTCTAACCACTCATAATTTGTTTTCCAAACCCT
>Ga0265297_10002307_pt1 | contig 39542 bp, 20 predicted proteins | sample Munlanlwell13791_FD_192502 | JGI IMG/M metagenome (GOLD analysis project Ga0265297, IMG submission 192502) | Leachate microbial communities from a municipal landfill in Southern Ontario, Canada - Leachate well 137-91 | ecosystem: Engineered > Solid waste > Landfill > Unclassified | place...
CATATGTTCGCCAATATAGTTATAAAACCCGGCCTGTTCAATACGATTTAAAGAACCGGACTGCCCGATTACAGGCTGCCCGATTGCATCCTTAAGGACATAACTAGTAGAAGACGAACTATTCCCACCGCCGCACAATACGGACTTCGTCATCACGTATTGAGGAGCGCCAAATACCAAACTCGCAAAAAGGAGTGATGTTAAAATATATTTCATTCTATCCTCCCTTTTATTTATCATTTCTTAAACTATTCATTTTAAAGTTTAATACAGGTTTCCTTATTAGAGTTAGAGTAAAGTCTTTCATAAGTTCCATTGTTATTTATAAGGATCCGGTCCCACTGTATTATTCTGACTTCTTTTGCTTTTAAGTGATTTTGTTATCGTGCCATAAGCCTTAGGATAGTAAGTTGCCGTAAGGTAATATCGTATAATTTCTGCATGCCCGGAAAACGCATCAAATGCTGCGTAATAAGTATGCGGGCCTGCCGTTACTTTTTCTGTAAGCGTTGTTGTATAAGAAAGATAATTATCTGCAGTTTCATTATCAGACGATATAGAGGTAAAAGACATATTATCATAATTTATTAAATGAGTTTTTGATATAGAAGCGCGTACCACATCTTTTGTCCCATTAGTATGATTAAAATTTAACGTCCCGTTTAAAGTTACTACTACAACTCCGGAATCAGGGGCATTAACAACTAATGAATCAACGACAGAATCTGTGCTTGCCAGAGTAATATATCTATTATCATTAACGCTTACCACTCCCGGAAGATTTGCAGCTCTGAAATCGCCTGTTACATTGACATTTCCATCGAAATAACCTGCGTATTCACCGCCACTTTTTGCATATATTCCATAGTCAGTTGCGCTTGAGTCCCCATTAGTTATAAATCTTCCTGCATATCTATTTCCGGATGCCTCTTTATAATTAAGCAGTGATTGAGTGTTTTCATTGTTCCAGTTGGTAATGGCTCGTGTATTAACATCTGCCACATAGCAAAGTCCTATTGTAGAAGTAGAAGTTCCTGTATAAATAGTAAAATCACTTACTTTTTTAGGATAAATATAGTTCCCCGATTCAACCCATATGGTATCGCCCGTAGCAAGAGCAATCCCTGCATAAGCTGCATAATTTGCATTATCCGCATATATTGCGCTGCCTACGGTTACCATTTTCTTTCTCGGGCTAAGTATATCACTTTCTATCTGGGTTTCTAACCATAAAGGGGCTCCCGTAAAAATGTTCAGTGGTAAAGTGGTATCACTTCCTAACAACACATTGAATACACCCCTGATTATTTCTACTCCGGTATAAGTGTCACTCCATAACAAAGTACCGCTTGTGCTCGCATCATATATTCTGAAAGACATTGCAAGCGTGTCCGTAATTCCAACAGTGTCGCTTGTATTTCCAACCCAACCCTGGTAATTTATTTCCCTTAACGTAACCATTTTGCTGTTTTGAACGACAAGATTTTCATTACTTGTTTCTCTTGTTGCAGTTCCGACTTTTGAATCATTGCTAACGTTACTAACTGTGCTTACTGTACTTTTAATGAATGTCTCGCCTTTCACTGCGCTAACATTACTGACATTTGCATCTTTTGCCAACAGATTACCTGCAAGCAAACATACTAAAACTCCGCTTAGAAACTTCTTCATCTTTCCTCCTTACAAATTCTTTTGTTAATAACTATTCTACAACTACTACCAAAGTCTTTTTTACAGTATCACCTCCTATAATAATTTTTCCATACTATTATGTAATCCTATTTTTGTCAACAAAGAATTGGAATCTATAGGGATTGATGCAACTTAAACTAAAGGCAACAATCAATATTCATCTTGTTATAATAAGTTTTTGGGTATAGAAACCAGAATTTGTTTTCAATCTCACGAAATATATTCCGCTCTTTTTTATCTTCGGCGTAAAGACGTAATCTCCTTTGCTTAGAACACCGCTATAAACAATCTCTTTCGTCCTTCCGCAGAGGTCATAGATAGTTATTCGTGTATTCGTATAATAGTTATTTGGAACGGACAAACAAATCTTATTTTTTATTATTTCCAATTTTGATCCGCCTGAGGCGGATTGATATTTGATATTTGATATTTCTTCTATCCCAAGAGTATCACCCTTTATGAAGTTCATCCAGTTAGGCAAATCCTTAGAGAGAGTAAGATTTTTATACGTAGTATCTATGTTAAACCCAACCGGATAATAAATGGCTATCCCGTGAGAACCTTCCAACAAAGCCGGTGGAGTTGAACAATGTCCTTCGTTTATTACAACGGAATCTATTGCCAGCATAACTGAATCCGCCCAACTTTTAATACTGTCGGAAATATTTACGTTTTGTTTAATGTTATAAGCGAAGTCATAAATATCATAAGAGTATACCCAACTGTTATCAAAACATTGGGTTTCAGTATATGCGGTTTCAATGTTCGTATTATTTCTCCCCTTTATCTTAATAAGCTCTACTGCAAAAGCATCAATGCAATGAGACAAATGTAAAAATTCATTATCTAATTTAAGAGCGGACAAGGTTGCATCCTGGGTTCCCTGGGAACCGCCATTGTATGAAATCGTATATTTATCAACTATTGCGTTTGATAATTCTTCGGGAGTTGCATTTTGATTAACATTTAACCAATTCAATATGTCATCATACGGATAGCCGTCGTAAGCGATGCTTAATTCCGAAGAAATAAGACAACTTACATTGTCTTTTACTTCATAAGCCACTTCCTGCATCCCCATTAAACAGGCATCATTTGCAAAAACATCCAATCTTTTTCCAAGCAAAGCGCTTATACTATCTATAGCATAAGCGTATTCACCGTTTGCTACACCCATTTCACGATTGCTTGTTTCATCGTAACTTATACCTTTTAAGGGGAGACGGTTTTGTTTTTTCAACCAACCGTTTCCGTGATCCCAGACAACAAGCATATAATTATCTGCAGGATAATCCTGTATTCCTTTTTTTACAAAATCAATTAACGCATTTGGGTCGCCCATATTGGCCTCGAATCCGGAATCTATAATGGTTGAACGAATAATTTTATCTACGCTTGGGTCAGGAGTTACATAAAAAGTCCTTGTATCCGACCAATTGCCGTTGGAGACATCACCAAACGGCGACCTATCGAATTCAACTATTACATTATATTTAGAGGTGTCAACGGCTCTTTCCATTTCGTTCATATCCCCCATTGCCGCACCTTCCAAGTCGTTATCCCCGTTCAAAAAGACAAGTATAGTCCAGTGTTTATTTGCTTTTTTAGTCGTAGTTTCGGCTTTTATTGTTGCCGTTGATAGAAAACAATATGCCGTTAAAACTGCTGCAAATATAAGTTTATGCATATCACGCTCCTTATGTATAATTATTTTAAGAAAAATTTATTAAATCCTAAGAATGCACCGACCGGGACGGAACAAAAGACAACAATGTCTCCTACTGCCGAGGATTTTATTGCATATTTATTTAAGACGGCTATAGCTGAAGGCAATAAAACACAACCCGCTAATGTATTCCAAAAACTGCCCTTTGAACATTTATTTCCTACCCACCATGTACCTAAAGAAGCACAAAGCCCATAAAAAGCATACCCGGGAATAGCAACGCCATTAGTATCCCATTTTTCGTAACCGATTAAAGCTGCAGTGTAATAACCAAGTGAACCAAAAACGTAAGCAGCTGTAAGTTCCTGCAAGTATTCATATTTAAAAAACGATTTTTTTTTCAGAGAATCTTCAGGGATTAATATGGGATTAATGTTTCCCGAAGTATTCGTACTTAAGGTATTTAGACTCAATATCAATGGAAGATTATTTGCCGCAAATGATATCGGTTGGTTGGATAACACCGTTAATAAAAGTATTATATTCATTCTTAAAGACTAGTTTTATCCTATAACTTCTATAAAACTCTGTCAACCTTTTTTGATTGACAAAAAACAAAGAAAAACTATGTTATTTAGACTTGCGGGTAAAAAAGTATGCGATACGCTGCAAAATAAATTCTGACATTTCAGTAAATTAGTGAGAGAGGTAAAATATGAAAATCGTACAACTGGAAGTTGGAATGTTGCAAACAAACGTATATATAATTAGTATTAACAATTGTAACATAATTATTGATCCGGGCGCTGAACCGGAAAAGATTTTATCCGAGTTGAAAAAAAACAATATTTCTGAAATTAAATATATTTTACTGACTCATAATCACTGGGACCATACCGGCGCCGTTATCCCCTTAAAAAACAAACTAAAAATAAAATGCGGTTCTCATACGCTTGATAAAGCAGAATGCGTTGATTTTTTATTTAATGACGGAGACGTTCTTACCGGGCTCCAAGTTATACATACCCCCGGACATACAACCGGCGGTTGCTGTTTCTTTATCCCTTCTGCTAACCCGCCAATATTAATTGCCGGAGATACTATTTTCCCGGAGGGCGGATACGGAAGAACGGATTTCGGGGGAAACGAAAAAGACATTAAAAAAAGCATAAAAGATAAAATTCTGGTATTGCCTTTAAATACGATTATATACCCGGGACACGGGCAATCTACGACAGTAGAACAGGAAAAAGAATACTGGTAGGATACAATGGAAATTAAAAATCAAAAATTATTAGTTGGACTTTCCCACCTTGGTGGGATTAGACCAAATTATCCAGCTTTGCTGGAAATATCAAAATTAAAAAAGAACAGAAAATAAACCGTCCCGCCAAAGCGGGACCGGGCACAGAGGAGAAAAAATATAGAGAGTATAAAGAGTTTAGGTGGTAACGAAAATTAGTATGATACAAATAAAGTCGATATATATAAATGCATACCTATCTTGATCCTGCAGTTCTTTCGAAACTTAAAACAATGGAACTTCGCGCACGTATTATAGTTGAAGGGGCATTAATCGGTATTCACCGCAGCCCTTATCACGGGTTTTCAACCGAATTCAAAGACCACCGAAACTATCAGGCAGGAGATGAACTAAAACGGATTGACTGGAAAGTGTATGCGCGAAGCAATAAATTCTATACGAAACAATTTGAAGAAGAATCTAATCTCAACGTATATATAGTATTGGATGGCAGCGCTTCTATGAAATATACTTCAACTACTTTATCAAAATTCGAATACGCAAGTTATCTCGCAGCTTCCCTCTCGTGGCTATTTATGAAACAAAAAGACGCCGTAGGACTTGCAATTTTCGACGAGAAACTTTCCGTGTTCCAACCGCCTGCCACAACAAAATCACACCTGGCGCGGTTAATGAAAATATTGGATGAAAGTAAACCTTCCAACAACACTAAAATCGTATCCAACATTGACACCCTGTTAGCACAGATAAAAAAAAGAAGTCTTATAATTATTTTATCGGATTTACTTATTCCCACAGCAGATATTGTTAAAGCAGTAAAAAACATAAGCGCAAGAGGGAACGAAGTAATCATATTTCACATACTTGACGATTCTGAATATAAACTTAAAATCAACGAATCAATAATATTGAAAGACATTGAAACGGAGGCTGAAATTTCCGTTACGCCAACTCTAAAATCCTCATACGAAAAAGAACTTAATAAATGCATAGATTTATATAAAAAAACTTTTCGTTCCCGTAACGTTGATTATTTATTAATTCGAACTTCCGAGCCACTCGAAAATGCTCTTATATATTATCTTGCGAAACATAAACAAAAATGAATTTTCTTACACCTAATTTTCTTTTCTGGTTGTTTACTTTGCCGATCCCTTTTCTCATTCATTTATGGCACAAGAAAACCACCCGCCGCGTATTGTTTTCAAGCACTATGTTTTTCCGGCAATCAGAACAAGGAAAACAATCTTTTAAAAAACCAAAAGACATATTACTGCTAATTTTACGCACGCTAATCCTTTTGTTTATTATTCTTGGCTTTGCAAACCCTACTCTGAATAAAAAACAAAACATAGTCCTGCTTGACGATTCTTATGATATGTTAACAAAAAACGGCAAATCCACGATTTTTGAACTCGGGCTAAAAGAAGCGCATAAAATCAAAGGAGCAAAATTAGTGTTCGCCTCCGGGACTAAATACAACGAATATCCTAAGGCGACTCCTTCCGCTAAGTTCCAAAGATTTGCGTTCCAATCCAAAACGGATACGACTCGAGAATACCCGGATTACATAATCACAAAATTAGGGAAAATATCCAAACTGCCAAACGTTAAACTTATAGAAATTGACGGCAGGGACGATAATTTCTCTATAGATTCTTTACTAATCGAAAATTCAAAATTGTTTGTAAAAATAACAAATCACACTTCCAAATCCGCAGAAAAAATCATTACTTTGTTTACCAAAGAAACGACACTGTCGGCAAAAGTTTCTATCCCTGCAAATTCAAATACAATAACTTTATTCCCTTTATCGGAAAAGGCAAAATATGGCTCCCTGCAAATAGAATCCGATGCTCTGGATATAGATAATATAAAATATTTTGTAGTTCCGTCTATGCCTCCACTTAAAGTCCTTATCACAGGAGATACTTTGAATTCATTTTTCATAGAAAATGCGCTTGCGCCACCGGGAGGAAACTCAAAAATTACTTTAAGCATAAATGTAACTCAAGCTTCCAGCTTGAAAAATATAAGTTCAATTTTATCGAATAACGCCGATGCAAATAACTATGATGTTATTATATTCAATGGAAATTCCATACCCCAGACACCGCATACTATTTTTGCGCCGTCAGATGCGCCTACGGTAAAATCAGGGTTTCTTAGATTAACTAATTTAACAGAAATGCATCCTATATTTGACGATAAAGATATTCTTATTGAACTTAAACAAGCCAGATTTACAAGAGTCGCACAACTGGACAGTAATTTATTACGTAGCTCACAAATACTTGCAAGATTTTCTAATAATTCTCCTGCAATTGTAGAATTAGAAAACCGCAATTTGTGGCTTGCTTTTCCATTAAACCAATTCTCGGATGATTTTATTATTTCCCCTTCTTTTGTCCTGTTTATGCAACGTATAGTATACTGGATAGCAGGCAAACAAATCCAAAAACATAATTTTATAGTAGGGGAGAAAGCGAGCCTTAAAGTAGAAAAATCAGGAACTTATTTATGCAACTGCATCTCAGACGGCCAGAATAAAGATTACAGGCTTAATTCTGTTATAGAATCAGATGGCATATATGTAAGTCTACCGACAGAGGTGCCCGGCATTTATGAACTACAGGGGGTGGGCGTAAAAGATGCAATGTTTTTTGCAGTTAATATAAGCAATGAATTTGCCTCGCCTTCAAGTGCTATAGACTTATCTAAAAATTATGTTTTAATCAGGAATTGGTTTTTCTGGCTTGCATTAATTTTAATGGGACTCGAAATGATAATAAAAACTTTTCCAAGAGTTTGATATCCCTAAAACCAACCACAAAGGAAAAGAAAGGCTTTGGACGCAGATGCCCGCAGGTTATCAGGATAAAAACAGAAAGAAATACTAGGATATAGAGAAACAAATAAACGGATAAAAAAAGATTCTCATGCAGATTACCGCAGATAACAGAAAGATTATTTTTTCCCCTAATAAGAAAAGAAGCGACCTTAAAAGGTCGCGCTACGGCCGAAGACAACAAACAAAATGGTCTTGATAGCGTGTCTAACGGCAGTCAGGAATCAAGTCCCTACACCCAAAAACAAAGGGGCTCAAGCTGGAAGCTTGAGTTACAATACATCTGACAGGAAACTTTTTCCCTGGGGAAGTTTTATTCCAAAATGTTCACCGATTGTGGCGCCGACATCTGCAAAAGTTTGTCTTACCCCTATATATTTCCCTTTAGCAATTTTATCCCCGTAAACTAAAATAGGAATATATTCCCTTGAGTGGTCGGTAGAAGACGTAGTCGGGTCGTTCCCATGGTCTGCAGTTATAAAAAGTATATCGTTTTTATCTAATTTATTTAAGAACCCTTTCAACCATTCGTCAAAATATTCAAGTCCTTTTGCAAAATTTGCTACATCATTTCTATGTCCCCACAACATATCAAAATCTAAAAAATTAGCAAAAATAATCCCATCAGCAGTTTTGCTGGCAAGGGTTTTCATTGTCTTGTCCGCAACATCAAAATTGTCTTTTGTGTTAATGCTTTCCGTTATCCCTCTATCTGTAAATAAATAATTTACTTTACCTATCGTAGTAACTTCAAAATTCTTTTCTTTTAGCAAATCCAATAAAGTTATCCCCGGTGGAGGCAACGAATAGTCTCTTCTTTCCGGCACTCTTTTAAATGCGCCTGATTCACCGATAAAGGGACGGGCAATTATTCTTGCTATATCCGGAAACATTTCTCTTGCAATTTCACAAAGCCTATATAACTCATCGAGAGGAATCACGGATTTATGCGCAGCAATTTGAAATACCGAATCAGCCGAAGTATAGACTATCGGATATCCCGTTTTTATATGTTCATCTCCTAACCGGGCAATGATTTCCGTCCCGGAAGCAGCTTCACCACCAAGCACATTGCCCTGTGGAATGGCAGAACTAAATTTTTTCAACATAGCTTCAGGGAAACCATCAAGAAATACAGGAAACGGTTTTGACGTAACAACTCCCATCAATTCCCAGTGTCCTATCGTGGAATCTTTTCCTGCGGAAAGTTCCATTGCTTTACCGTAAGACGCTAAGGGAGAATCCAACAGAGGAACGCCTTTTATGGATATTATGTTACCGAGTCCGAGTGATTGAAGCACCGGCAAATCTAGTTCGCCTAATTGATTGGCAAGATTGCCAAGCGTATTGGAGTTTTCGTCGCCGTATTTTATCGCATCAGGTAATGCGCCACAACCAACGCCATCTAAAAGTAAAATAACTACTCTTTTCATTCACCGTATATTTGTTCGTAAGCACAATAATTACCAATAACTCTTTTTACGTATCTTCTCGTCTGGTCAAAGGGAATCTGTTCAACCCAGCAATCTATTTTTGACGTATCCGTAGAAGTTATCCAGTCTCTAACATTATCCGGCCCTCCGTTATATGCTGCTAGGGCGAACTCTTCTTTGTTATGTAAAAGTTCTTTCATTTTATTTATATAATGAGCGCCAAACCTTATACTTGTAGGTGGGTCAAACATATTGTAATGGCTGACTCCCAATTCTCGCGCAATATGTTTTGCCGTTTTGGGAATAACCTGTGTCAACCCCATAGCATTCGAGCAGGATAATGCAGCCGGGTTAAACTGACTTTCTTCCCTCATAATAGCAAGAAGCAGAAATTCATCCAGTTCATGGGGCAACTCATCAATAGTAGGCAAAAAGCATACAGGGTAAAGGACTTCTGCAAATTTCCTTGGTATCGCACCCGGGAAATTAATTTTCTTGGCATACACTATTGCAAGGTCGTTTATTCCATAATGATAAAACAATTTTGCTATTTTCCAATAGAAAAGAGGATGCTCATTATTAATAGCCCTTACCTCATCTATTCCTTCTTTAGTAATCCCTAATTTCAATAAAAGTTCTCCCCTTCTGAAACTAACCTGTTCGTTCCCTTTAACAGTATAAGGAGTTTTTGCCCATTGATTAATCCACTGCAACGGTTCGCATTCCAATAAACTTACGGATGTTTTTTCCCGGAAAGGAGATAAATTGCGTTCATTTAGAAGCCATGCATAATAAGAAAAAGGATATTCTTTAATTACTTTCGTTAAATAGATTTTTGCCGAATCTTTTTTCCCTTGCAACTCATACAACTTATAAGTCCAGTAATATGACGTCGGCGCAGATATGTTTTTACAGGCCTCAAAGCCAACATCAAAACGTTTAAGTTCCGTAGCAAGCACAATTGCTCTGAGGTCAGCAACTTCCGAATTATCGCTCCATTGTGGAACGTCTTTATACTTAAGCATCGCTTCTTCTTTTCTCCCAAGTTGATGCAAGCAATAAGCATTCCAGAATATAGCTTCCGAATCCGAGGATTGCTGGTAATATCTTAATGCAAGTTCCAGGTTGCCCAATTTTCTTTCGCAGTCACCCGCTATCTTCCATAAACCCTTATCTCTGGCAAGAATTTCTGCCCTATCGTAAAGTTTTTTATTGAATAAACTATGGGCTACGAATTCTTCTTCCCCTTTTATATCTCCAAGACAGGAAATTGCCTTTTCGTAATCTTTGGCAAAATAATTTATCCGGCCTTTTAATCTTAAGCTGTCATCGGGTATTCTATCAAGACAATACTTTGCATATTCTGATTGAGGATAATCAGTTGCCAGTCTTAACCATAGGTCTTTAGCGCTTTGTTTTGAACGTTCTTTAAGAACTGCAACATAATACCAGGAAAGTGGGGGAACGAATCCTTTTTCTATAACGGATATTGCGGTCGCATAATTCCCGAGCGCCGAATAACAATCAGAAAGCCCTTTGTATGCGGTTCTGATATATACAAAATCGGGATAATCCGTTACTATCTTATTCAAATAACTTAACGCATCGCTATATCTTTTCATCTCTAAAAGACAATAGGCAATCTTGAAAAGAGAATGAGGCATCAAAAGAGAATCAGCTTTTTTATAATATTTAATAGCTGAATCTAATTCTCCCTTGCGTTCATAGATATAAGCAATTTGAAATGGTTCTTTAACTAACGGCAACGCTTTTGCATAATTATGCATTCTAAGATATAAAGCCCCGAGTTTTTGCGAATCAGTGATCATAGGGATAGCACGGTTAAATTCGTGAAGTTCAATATATCTCTGCGGCGTGCTGTTTAATAAAATTATAAAAATTAAATTAATCATTTGTTTGTTTTTCTGTGTTTTCGGAAAATCTCTTTTAACATTTTTAATAATTAAATCATTATATATTTTTCACCTGACATGAAAAACTTTGTTCTAATTTTTAAAATTATTTCGCTAAATTTTCAAATCGTCGCTTTTCCGATTTTATAACTTCAGCAAGTCTTTTTATGCCCATATCTATTTGCTCAATAGTGGACGATGAAAAATTTAATCTCATACGGTTTTTGAGTGAGCCATCATGATAAAAATCTGTTCCCGGCACATAGGCTACTTTTTTTTCTATTGCTTTTATTATCATTTTTTCAGTATCTATGTATTTTGGCAATGTTACCCATAAGAACAATCCACCTTCTACCTTTGTCCATTCTATAGTTGATATTTTCAAAGGTAATATATACCTGTTTAAACTATTAAGCATAGCTTTTTGTTTTTTATCGTAGGCACTAATCAGACCTTGTATATGTTTGTCCAATTCGTTGTCTTTAAGTATCTTCGCAAGTATTGCCTGGATAAATGGTGGCGTGCAAAGGTCTGTGCTTTGTTTCCCTGTTGCAAGCTGAAAAATAATATCTTTACTTGAAAAAGCATAACCAAGTCTAAAACCCGGGCATAATAGTTTGCTGAAGGTACAAAGTGTAATAACTCTACCTCGTGGAGCAAGCAAAAATAAAGAAGGAATATTTTTACCTGAGTACCTTAATTCTTTGTAAGGAGTATCTTCAACTATCAAGAAGTCGTATTTTTCTGCAAGTTCAATTAATTTTTTTCGTCTTTCAAGAGTTAACGTTGTTCCGCCCGGATTTTGAAAGTCGGGAACGACATAAACGAATTTTATTTTATTAATTTCGTGTTTAGCTAAATTTTTTAATTTGTCATTTATTATTTCTACCTGCATTCCATTCTCATCACAGGGGATACCAATAAATCTTGCTCCGTAAGACCTAAATGCCATCAATCCACCAAGGTAGGAAGGCTCTTCAACTATCACAACATCCTCACAATTTAAAAATACTTTTGCTACAATATCCAGCCCTTGTTGCGAACCCGTTGTTATGATAAGTTCCTCTGCCGTAAGTTTTATTTTTTCTTTTTGAATTAATCTTTTAATAAGTTCTTGTTTTAACGGCATATAGCCTTCGGAAGCACCATATTGGAGTATGCGTTTGCTATCCGTTGAGAGAACAGAAATAGTAGCTTTTTCTATTATTTTTGTAGGGAACAAGGCAGAATCAGGCAAACCTCCCCCAAATGATATAATGTCTAAGTTCTCAGTTAATCTAAGTGCTTCTCTTATTGAAGAACGTTTTGTTGATTTAATTCTTCTAGAAAGCCTCTTTTTCAAAAGTTTAGACATATTTCTCTCCTTAAAATTAAATTTTACCTATTATTCTATATTAATGAAAGTTTTGTTTTTCTACAATTATCAGTGATGGTACTAAGATGAAGAACCTCAATTCTTTAGCTTATCTTCTTTGTATTTATCTACAACACATCCCACAATTGCCATATTACAATTTTACTAGAAAGCAGAGCATAAACATCCATATTCAATGCTCTTATTAAACTACAACAATCTGCTTCCCAGTTATAGTTATAAACTCTTCTTATCTACTATTTTAAATATATTATTTTACTATTATGAATTTCCCTTTGTGTGCAAACCCCTCTCCATTTACAGAATAGAAATAGATACCTGTCTGCACTTTTTTCCCATCATTATTTCTTCCGTTCCAGCAAATCGTATTAACTGTACCGGGAGTGGCAAATAAAATACTCTTAACAAGACTGCCACTAAGGTCATAAATGTATAGATTAACGGGATTAAGCGTTTTTTTGGTTAACTGGAAGTTGATTCCTGAAGTGGTTGCCGGAATCGGGAATACTTTAATATCCGTATCTTCATTGAGAGTTTTATCCGTATTTTCTTCCACTCCTGCACATTCTGCCCACCATTTGCAAGGGATACCGTTTACTATTGACCACAGTCTATAATACCCTGCAAAATCTGACACTTTCGGGTGCACAGTTGTATTAGCGGTATCCCAGTAAGAACTTAAAGGCATAGTAATAATATCTCCGCCTCCGTTACTCTGGAAGTTACCACCTCCAATACGAACGAGTGATATGATTGGGTGGTCTGTACTTGCTGTATGACAATGATTTCCACCATCTGCCTCTGTTATGTCCCTGAAAAGTGACCCTTTAATATTCATAGTAGAAGATATAGGTATTATCGAGTAATGACTGTTTATAGTTGATTGCCAGTTGGATTCGTATCCAAGTCCAAAATCAAATCTGTCTATGGAACTGAGGGCAGTGCTGCCGCTGGTTCCCCCGATTGCATACACAAAAGGTTTAGTATATGGAACAAGAACCGTTGAATGACAACTTCTCCCCGGGCCAAAAGTTCCGGTGTTTGACCATGCGTTTGTAGCCGGGTCGTACAATTCACAAGATGCTAAGTCTCCATTTCCTCCGGATACTATTACGAGACCTGCATAAGTCATCGCAGCGCTATGTAAATAACGCGCAGTATTTAATGTGCCTCCTGTACTCCATGTAGCTAAAGTAGGATCGTAAATTTCACAACTTGACAATGCCGTTCCACTCGCATTTTTCCCACCTATTACAAGAACTTTACCGCTCTGCAATAAAACAGCACTATGCCACGAACGGGCTGTAACTGCACTACCTGCAGAAGTCCAAACTCCTGTACTCGGGTCATAAATTTCACAAGCATTGGTTGGGTTTCCTGCCGATGTTTCTCCGCCAATTACCATTACTCTGCCATCAAGTAACAATACTGCGGTATGTCTTGCTCTTGCTGTTGCCATTGTTCCTGTAGTAGCTGTCCAAGCAGTCCCGTTAAATATTTCACAAGTATTTGTATAAGCAGTATTTTCTCCACCGGTTACAAGTATGGTTCCATCTTTTAGCAAAGTGGATGTATGGTCAAATCTTGGAGTCCCCATACTTGCCGTAGGTGCCCAAGTTCCACCAGACAAGCTATACATTTCGCAAGAACTAAGAGCCGTTGCTCCATTCTTCCCCCCGGTGACAAAAACTTTGCCATCCGGGTCAGGTGTCAAATTTGCCGTATGATGTGTTCTTGGCGTTCCCAATGTCCCCGTAAGAGCCGTTGTATTGTCTTTATAATTAAATAATTCGCAGGAAGCTAATGCGGTCCCGCCACTATTTTCTCCGCCTACGATAAGAATATTTGTAGAGCAATTAGCAGTATGTTTTATTGGCAATAATGTTGTGGTAGCTGCGCTACGAGCAACATTCAATGCCATTTGAGTTGTCCAGCCTGCATTTTCTGCAGGGTCATAAATTTCGGTTCTCACGTCACCACCCGTATTATATTCTCCGTGAGCAAGAACTTTACCGGTAGGCAAAATTGTAGTTACAAAATGCCATCTTTCTATTGTCATGGGATCTGCATTTGTCCATTGGTCAGTTAAGGGGTTATAAAGTTCACAACTATTCAAACCACTTCCTCCCATTAACAAAGCTTTTCCATTCGGAAGCAGCGTCAAGTCCGCTATTACTCTCGGAGAAACATTTTGCGTTGCCCCTGAATATGACCATGTTTGAGTTGCTACATCAAAGATCTGTGATGTTGTCGTGTTGCCCCCTGCAGTTAATACTTTTTGAGGGGTTGTTCTTAACAAAACAGCTACATGCTTAACCAATCCGGTCAACAGAGAACCTGTATAACTAAATGTTTCCGAAATCGGGTCAAAAACTTCACAAGAGCTATATACTTGCTGGTCAAGCCTCCAACCACCAACCATCATTACCTTTCCATCCGGCAATCTTACTTCTGCCGAATAAAAACGGTCATATAAACCACTTGAGCCATCAATATTATTGGCAATCCTTCGTAAAGTATCTACATTCCATTCATAAATATAACAGGGTGGTCCACCCGGATGGTCAACAAAAAGCACTCTTCCGTCATACATTAAATTCCAACATTCCTGCAATGACCCTGCAAAAGATGTTTGCCAATGTTGCCATGTGTTTTCCCATGTTTTTGTATCTGGTTTATAAAGCCATAGATATCCCTTATTGCTTTCAACTAAAACATCTCCGCTTGGCAATAACATTGCGTTGGTATGGTCAATTCCTCCCATAGTACTATCGGCAACAGGGAGTGCCGCTGCTTGCCATCTTCCCGTAGACGGGTCAAAGACTTCGTAACTTATCTTGGCATTACTTGACATACCGCCAAATGTCATAACTCTTCCATCTGAAAGCGATGAACTTGTAGCTCCGGATCTTGCTACGTTAAGATTTCCTGCGGTTAATGTCCATCTTCCTGCTCCATATACTACACTTCCACAAAGCAGAAGCGCAAAAACAAACTTCATATATTTACGCATACTCCCCCCTTTTTCATTTCAATTGACATATACTTTTATACTTTAATGCCAAAAATTGATAAACAACATTATATATAGTGCTTTGAATTCTATTTTTTGTCAATCACTTTTTTTGAAAAAAATGGAATGGGGTATTATACACAAAAACTTATGAAAAAATATTGACTTTTTTGAAAAAGAATTTCTACTGATGCATTATGGAAAAAAAGAATACTCCTCGAACTATTAAAATATTTTCTATAGTTTCTTTTTTGAATGATTTTGGTTCGGATATAATTTATCCAATCTGGCCACTATTTGTAAGAAATGTTTTAGGCGCAAATATGGCAGTTCTCGGACTTATAGACGGTCTGGGAGATGCCATCGTTTCAATATCTCAGGCAGTGTCGGGTTATATTTCCGACAGGATACGAAAAAGAAAAATATTTATCTGGTTAGGGTATCTTTGTGGTTCGTTATCACGAATCGGTTATGCATTAACGACCACATGGCATTGGTTAATTCCATTCAGGATTTTAGACAGGGCGGGCAAAATAAGAGCCGCTCCAAGAGATGCAATAATTGCAGACATATCCATAAGAGAAAACAGAGGGAGAAATTTCGGTTTACTAAGGACAATGGATAACCTTGGCGCCGTATGCGGAACGATATTTTGTATTTTACTATTTAAGTTCTTAGGATACAAAAACTTGTTTTTGTTTGCAGCAATACCTTCGATTATAGGCGTGCTATTGGTATTGTTTTTTATAAAAGACGCAAAAACGGAAAACATCAAAATATATAAAGGTCTGAATTTTAGGGATTTAGACAAAAATTTCAAATTATTTCTTTTTCTAAGTTCTCTTTTTGCGCTTGGAAGTTTTAGTTATTCTTTTTTACTGATATACGCGGAAGAATGTGGATGCAAGACAGCGTTTGTGCCCGTATTGTATCTTGTGTTTTCCGGGATTGCCGCTATTTTCTCGTTGTTTTTCGGGAAACTTTCGGACAAAATCGGTAGGAAATCCGTATTGATAATGGCATTTATATTATGGGGACTCGTTTGTCTGAATTTTATATTCTTCGATAGTCGTATTGCAATTATTTTGACATTTGTTTTATACGGTTTGCACAAAGCTGCTTTAGATACGGTGCAAAAAACTTTCGTGTCGGAGCTTGCTCCCGTGGAATACAGAGCCAGCACTTTAGGGGGATTCCAGATGGTTATAGGGTTATGCGCACTTCCGGCTTCGCTTGCGGCAGGAATGATGTGGGATAAAATTAATATCCATACGCCTTTTTATTGTTCGTTGGGGTTGACAGTTGTGGCAGTTATAATGATGTTGTTCGTAAAAGAAAAGGGACAGGAATAACTCCTGCCCCTTTTTCTCCATTAATTTTTTATTTTATCAGAATTAATTTCTTTATTGCTTTTGTATTTCCCGCAGAAAACTTACAGAAGTAAATTCCGTTTGCAAGAGATTTATTGGAGTTGTCCTGTCCGTTCCAATGTGCTACATAAGAACCTGATTTGTGGTTTTCATTTGTAAGATTTTTTACGAGTCTACCGGTTAAATCATAAATGGCAATCGAGACTTTTGAGGGCGATGCGCAAGAATATTTGAATGCGATTTTCCCGTTAAATGGGTTCGGAGAGATGGAATTAAGCGCTGTAAGCAATGGCATTGTTTTTTCTTCTACTCCAAGCAAGTAAATGAAATTTAATGTCTTAGCGCTATCCAAATCCGTTATTGTAATCGTAGTATCGTTCGGATGGTAGTAAAGACTATCCCATTCCATTACCCATGGGGCTGATATTTGCCATACGCCTTCGCATAGATAAATTGAATAAGTGCTGTCTATAACGTTATTCATCGTGTTATAACCGCTATCTTCGCTTGCATTGACGTAAAAATTATTTTGTGGAACAGAAACCAGTCCGTGGAGATTCCCTGAAACTATGCAGTGCGCGTAATTTAAGAAAAAGTTATTACCGGGAACATTAACCGTATCTATCGTGACTCGTTGCATAGATGGTTTTATAAGCCATCTATTCGAAGGACTATAAACCTGTAAATTCCATACCCCTTGAGGGCCATAAATCTTAAACGTTCCATTAGAATCTACTGTGGTTTGTCCTTTTGTTTCCCAAGAAGAGGTATCTCTTAATTCTGCAGTGAATTCCCAAAAATCGGGAACCGGGTCGCCATTGTCTACTGTAAGAGTTCCGGACGCAGAACCTTTGTAGCTTACCAATCTTACTTTTACCGTGTCGCCGGGATTAGCATTCCAATTATTTTGAGTTTCAAAACCAAAGCCGTCCGGCAATGGAGTTTCGTAAGTATTCATACTTATATTATAAGAGAGATACTTACTGCTTACAGGCAATTCAAACAACCCTGAAAAATTGCTAGAATTGCTTATACTCCACTCCATTCCTGAACTATCTCTGGATGCTCGCATATCATAAACTCGTGACGGAGTGCCTCCATTTTCAGTAATTATACCAAATATTACCGTATCCGTTTTAATAAGAACAATATCCTTTTTAATACTATCTCCTGTTGTAAGCGAAAAAGATTGGTTGTTAGGCCTAAGATAATCCGGAAATATTTCTTCGTCGCTAATTTCAATCTTATAACCACTTCCTACGGGTGCGCCAAGAATAAAATGCCCGTTATTAGTAGCTATCTCGCTTACGGAACTGCTATCCGTTCTTAAGTATATGTGGAAACTTTTCAAAACCAGCGAATCTCTTTCGTCTTTTATATCGCCATATACGAAAGCTTCCGGCTGTTTGTATTCAAAATCAATTCCCGCAGTATTCCCTGTCAGGTGAACTAACGCTTGATTGGGCTTCGTATAGGGACTAATATTATCTATAGGGTTTATATGCCATATTCCCGTATCGGGCATATTTAGCGTATAATGTCCCGTAGAATCCGTCAACGTTGCCCACCATGCCGGGTCGTGATCCATATTCGTACATACCCATATTGCCTTTAACAAAGAATTGGGTGCGGCAACGCCTTCTATGCTTACAGTGCCGGATATCGTAAATGCCGGCGATGGGGTCGAATTTACTTTAAGCCAGTCTTGAGCAGTACTTGCATCTTTCGGATTGGTTATTCTCATTATGTAAGTAGTAGGGGCAAGCGAAAAATCCGGAGGCAGAGCACAATAGAATATTCCATCTAATACCGCACTTGAATCGCCAGGTCCGTGACTCCAACTTACGTCTCCATCTATAACATATAACTGCCCCATAGGCCATAATTTATCTCCTGCATCTATCGAATGATTTCCGTTCAAATCAAGATATAGTTCTGCAAATAAAGTATCTCCTAACCCGCAATCGCACGTCCAAGCCATAGTTCCTACGCCTTGTGTCATTTGAGTCGCGGTATCGCTTCCGTTCACGATAAACTTGAAATAATTTGTTCTTGCGGCATTAAGCGGAAAGCTAAAAACTATTGCCATTAAACCTAATATTCCTACCATTTTTTTCCCCATACTTCCTCCCTTTTGTCTTGATTATTTTTAATAATCTAATAAAATTTATGTTAATATTTTGTTACCCTCACCTCCTTTAATAAAATCCAACCACCCCGCAGAGTACATATGCGGGGTAAACTCCGAACACAGAGTTTTTCATTAATCTTTTCTCTGTGTTTTTAATCGTCCTGCATTTTAACCTGAAGATCATTAATCTCTGGCTGAAAAGTTTATCAATACTTTTTTGTCTTTCCAAATTATATGCCAATGTTTCTTCGTAACCTCTCTCTGCCAAAGTCTTATCATAGAAAGGTAGTTATATTAATGACATGTGCAATTATTTTTCCTGTTATCTTGGAGAACACCCCGCCTTCTTCGGGGTAAACTCCGAGCTAATTTTTTCTCTGCGAACTCTGTGGTTTCTTTCGTTTTCTTTCATAACTTTGTCAAATTCTATAGCTTTTATAAGGAGGTTACGCTTACTTTATCATAGTGTCAAGAAAATCTTATCCTTATATAACATTTTAATTGACAGGTTTGAATTTTTGAATATATGTCTAAGTAAATTATGAGTTTGCTATTATTTGGAACTGCAGGTGTTCCCTTATCCGCTTCGGATAGGACAACAGAAAGCGGCATACGTAGAGTCAAAGAACTCGGTCTGGGGTGTATGGAGATTGAGTTTGTAAGAGGTGTAAACATAGAGTCTGACAGAGCTTCTAAAATAAAAGAATTATCTGAGAAAGAAGGTGTTGTGCTTACGGTTCATGCTCCATATTTTATAAATTTAGCTTCTGTTGAGCCACAAAAGGTATTTGCTTCCAAGCAAAGAATCATAGAATCTGCCCGTATAGGAAATATTATGGGGGCAAAATCCCTTACGTTCCACCCTGCTTTTTATATCGGAAAAACACAAACAGAAACTTATGATGTAGTAAAAAAATGGCTCACGGAAATCATTGCGGACATTGGGAAAGAAAAATTAGAAATAAAAATAAGCCCGGAAACAACAGGTAAACCCTCACAATTTGGAAATCTGGAAGAAACTTTGAAGCTAGTGCAGGAAGTTTCGAAATTAAGACTTTGTGTTGATTTTGCACATCTGTGCGCAAGAAATAACGGAGAATTAAATTCTTACGAAAAATTTGACAACGTTTTAAAGACCATAAAATCCCAGCTCCCGGGGGAAGCATTAAACGAATTGCACATCCACGTTTCAGGGATACATTATGGGACTAAAGGGGAAATAAAACATCTTACTCTTGAAGACAAAGACTCAAAGTTTAAGTATAAAGAACTTTTACAAGCATTAAAAGAAAATAAAGTCGGCGGGTATCTCATATGCGAATCTCCCGCCCTTGAAGAAGATGCACTATTGTTAAAATCGGTTTACGAAAAAATATAAAGAGAAATTTTTACTTTAGCGGTATCTTCAATAATTCAATATCTTTAATCCAAACGCTACCGCTTCCCTCAAAAGCAACGTTCAACTTTATCAAGTCAGGGAGTTCTCCCTTTTTCAGGTAAAAAGTAACTTCGAATGTTGCCCAATTGGTTGTTCCCTTTAACGGTTGACGCAATCCTTTAGAAAAAAATTCACCCCGTCCCGGGAGTCTGCACCACATTTCAAGATATGCTTTGCCTTTTACGTTATCGGATTTCATCTGTGCACGATAAGTTAGAATACATTGCTCTATCTGAGAAACAGAAACCTCAAAAAGTCGTACTGATTGTTTTTCCTGTGAATCAATTCGCCAGCCTCCCTGTTCGCCATTTATTCCATTTTGTGTTATCAATTTATCGGAAGCATTGAAAGTTTTTATTTTTTGGGCAGGACCTGCAGGTTCCGGCATTTTGGGCTTTAACCAGTTAAACATATTTTACCTCGCTTTTTTCAATACTAAAACATTTATAGCTTCAAAAAGAAGCCAGACACTTAATACAAACAGAACTATACTTGATATTCCCGAAACTATAACTTCCGGTTTTACGACTTGCCCCATAATCCGGAGAGGCAACGCCGACGCAAACAATGAAATTTTCAATATTAATGACCAAAATGTCATTATCATCATAAATACCATCGGAATTATTGTAAATATTGCATTCTTACCTTTCTTGACTAGCCATACCGATATTGTCATAAGTATGAGGCTTGCCAACAATTGATTACTCGTTCCGAAAATAGGCCAGGCAACAAGATAACCTTTTTCCTGTGTCGTCATCAAGAAAACAAGCGGTACGCTTAACGTAACCAGTGTCGCTATAATTCCGCCAATTCTTGAACTTACGCCGAAAATCTCCTGAAATATATATCTTGCCAACCTCGTACACACATCAAGCGTATCATATACAAACGTAGAAAACGCAAGAAGCGCGAAAGGAAATGCTATCGTAAAACCAACTCCGATAAGTCCGAGATAACCTGCAATTCCTCTTGCATATATTAAATTAGGGTCACTTTTTAGCACCTCATTACCTTTGGGGAGCATCATTAGAGTAGCAAGCGCGAGAACCGCAACAAGTCCTTCAAGAAGCATAGCTCCGTAACCGACAATTTTTGCATCCGATTCTTTTGCAATTTGCTTTGATGTCGTGCCTGAACTTACAATGCCGTGAAATCCTGAACACGCGCCGCAGGCAATCGTAATAAACAATATGGGAAAGAGCGGGGTGCCATTAACTATGCTTTTTAAGCCCTCTACATTAAACGCAGGATATTGAATTCTGAATCCCCCAAACAACGCGCCAATTAAACATACTGCTATGGTGAGATAAAGCAGCCATCCGCCAAGATAACCGCGGGGCTGGAGTAATATCCACATTGGAACTATAGAAGCAACGAAACAATATATTAATAAAAATACATCCCATTGTTTAGTCGTTACGTTTCCCAGGGAACCAAGAATGCTTTGAGGCAAATGCGGTCCAAGCCAAATTATAAATAATACTACGGGAAGAAATATTGCAGTGGTAATTCCTAAATTGGATTTAAACTTGTATAATAGTATACCCATTATTATAGCCACAATAATATAAAGTATAGAAGACGCTGCCACGCCCGGTCCAAAAGCAACATCGTTTGCAACCGTTTTAAAAGTCTGGGCGGTAATATCGGTAAACGCCACAATTACATAGACAAGAGAAAACCATACAAATATTAAAAATAAAATATGTGCTTTCCGGGACATATGTTCCTTGACGATTTCGCCTATTGATGAAGCCTTATGCTTGATTGAAGCGACAAGACTTGAAAAATCATGGACACCGCCGATAAATATTGAACCTATCAGTATCCATAACAAAGCAGGCAACCAACCAAAAAGCAGCCCTGCAAGTATGGGACCTACGATAGGACCTGCTGCCGCAATTGCAGAAAAATGTTGACCTAAAAGTAGTTGCGGTTTCGCAGGAACATAATCTATGCCGTCATTTATCTGACATGCAGGAGTAACGTTGGAATTATTTATATCAAACTTGTTCGCTAGAAACTTCCCGTAGAAAATATAGCCAAGCCCAAGGACTACAATTGAGACAAGAACAACAGAAACAACCATTTGCGTATTTATATTTAAAAATTAAACCCTGTCAAGAAATATTCTCCGTTCCTAATTTAGTTACAAATAAATTAGAATAATTTTGGGCATAGTGTCGATTAAGATTTCCTTTGCCTCTCCCATACAACATAATTTTTTTGAAAACATCCTTCCAAATATATATTACAGAATAAACTCAGTCAAGTTCCGGTGGTTGAGGCATCTCTTTGCTTTTGTATATCATATCCTGATTTTTGATATAAAAAACTTGACATTTTCCTGAAAATTGACATTATTTCAACTTAATTTTAAGAGAGAACAGATAGTTTGCAAATCTTGACGGGCCTGTAGCTCAGTTGGTTAGAGCAATTGACTCATAATCCGTTCAGGGCATTTTCCACAAATCCAAACAACACAAGCAATTCGGCGTAATCGCCACTCGCTTTTATCTTCCCGGCATTTTTATCCGTTATGTCTGTTCTACCTGTTTTTCTCATTTTTGATGTCAAGTTGGCACCATTTGGCACAGGAAAATTTTGATTAAGTTTTGAAAATCTAAATATTTTATAATAAATATCAAGGTTTTATAAGGAATTTTTCTTGCATCGCAAAATATCCCCTGTAAAATAACTAATTTAAGAAAAGTGTCCATAAATGTCCACAAATATAGATTTTTGGCTATCTTTTTCTCTTGACAAGGATTGAAACAAGGAATGCAATATATCATTTAATTTATTTCTTGACTTAATAAAATTATGCAGATATGTAGGAATAGGTTTATGTAGAAATCAGAAAATTAATCAAGAGGGGGAAGAATGAAAAATTACATAAGAGCTTTTATACTTTTTGTAGGTATAAGCGGGATATCATCTACTCTGCATGCTACCCGTATTACACCGGTTGATGGTGGAACATACACTAATTATGCTCAGCATGTTATTGCCACCTATAATTCATACGGACTGACCGAATATATTCATCTGCAAAGTGCAATAGGAGCTGCGGGCTATATTGACACAATATGGTTTGAGTGCCAGAATAATCCCACTTCTCCATTGAGTGATATAGTAATCTACTTAGGCAACACAAGCAAAACCACTTTTACAAGCACCAGTGACTGGATAACCTCCGGAAATCTGACTCAGGTATATAGTGGAAGTGTATCACTTGCTTCAGGATGGAACGTAATAGTCTTGCAGACACCTTTTTATTATAATAATGATAGTAATTTAGTTGTTATGGTAGATAATAATCACGGCTCAATTCCTTCTACAAAACCATTCTGGTATTATGCCTCTTCAACAAACAGACATATATATAAAAACTCATACAGTAATATTGACCCGACTAATCCGGGGACAGCTTCAGGATATAATTCAGAAATATCCAGCTTCAGGATAAATGTTACTCCACCATACATACACGTAACGTATCCTAATGCCAGCGGCATATCATTATCCAGAGGGCAGCAATACAATATAACATGGACAAGCCTTGGTGTGCAAAGAGTAAAAATAGATTTATACAGAGGTGCCAATCCTGATCCTCAGCATTCTATCATAGTGGCAGGCACTTCAGCATCCAGTGGCTCATATAGCTGGACAATATCATCCAACCAATCTCCCCGCACTGATTATAAAATAAAAATATCAGACTCAACAAGTGGTTCGCCAAACGATATGAGTGATAATGCTTTTACTATTCTTGGCTATACTAATACAGGTGGTGGTACACATGAGTTAGACGGCTCATCCCAAAGCTGGACAATATCCGCAAACACAGATATCGCAGGAGAGCATACCGGAATTACCACTTTTGCGGTTGATGCAGGAATCACGGCAAAAATAAAAGATTACGACAGCACTCATTCCACTTATGGTGGATTATCGGTAAATGCAAGTACGATGAATATCAATGGTACTCTTTCTGCAAATGCTTCAGGATTCAGAAATAATGATACCAAAACTTCAACTGTAAATCCAGGCAGAGGGGATAATGGCACGGGAAATTCAGTAGGAGCCGGCGGCGGTGGCTTTGGTGGATTAGGAGGCCATGGCACAAGCGTTTTTGAAACTTACTTTGCAAATGGGGGCGTTGCGTATGACTCATCTGTTGCCCCGGATAAACTTGGCTCAAGCGGAGGAAATTGCGGAATAGATGGTCTTGGAGGTGCCGGCGGAGGGAAAATCAAGCTTGATTGCGGCGGCACTTTAACGCTCGGCAATAATGGAATAATCAGCGCAAACGGAAATGATGGGACATCTCTCTCAGACGATGCTGGAGCGGGTGGTTCGGGTGGAAGCATCAATATAGAAACAGGCACTTTAACAGGCTCATCAGCTAATTGTAAAATCACTGCTGACGGAGGGAATGGTTCTTACGATTCTCCGAGTTTTGCAGGGGGCGGTGCAGGTGGAAGAATATTTATCAAATTTAAAGATATTGGAGGGAGTTCTTTTTATGGAAAAATATCATCAAGTGGTGGAACTTCGGAAGGATATGCCTGTGATGGTTCCCCGGGCTCAATATTAATTAAACAATCAGACTTGGAAACTTCAACATTAAATATAACGTTATCTCCCGTTGTGGATACTACAAACCCTGATAACGGAGCAGAATACATTTTTGCACACTTTACAGACAGGGATGTATCTTTGTTAAGTGGTTCAAGCGATAAAATAGTAGGTAATATTGATATATGGACTGTAGGAAACATACTGATTGAAAACAGCTCAGGGAATGAAATAGATGCATCCGGAAAAGGCTGGGGCTCTCATCAGGGACCAAATACAGGAAACTCAGGCGTAAGCGGTAGCGGTGGTGGCGCAGCTGGGTATGGTGGCGCAGGAGGACAAGGAAATCAGGGAGCACAAGGTGGTTCAGCAGATACGACAGCACCATGTTCCCCTGATAAAATTGGTTCAGGTGGAGGAAACGCATTTGGAGATGGAATTGCTTACTATTGCGGTGGCTCAGGCGGAGGCAGAGTAATGTTATATTCATTAGATGGAACTATAACGATAAAAGGCAATATATCAGTTGATGGCTCAAATGGAAGAGTTGGTGGAAATATGGGCGATTATGCGGGAGCAGGCGGAGCGGGCGGCTCAGTATTTATCAAGGCTCCGACTATAATTGGTGGAATTGCAGGATTAAACGGCAGTATTTCAGCAAAAGGCGGGAATGGAATTCAGGATGGTTTGGCTTATTCAGGAGGAGCAGGCGGTGGAAGAGTTGCGGTTATTTACAAAGGAAGTTATCCAAATTATTTTGATGTTTATGTAAATGGTGGGACAAAAGGCGGAGGCAATGCCCAGGATGGCAGTGCAGGAACAAGAGCAGCATCAAAAGCACCGGAAGGCTGGGCAGAATGCGATACGTTTATGATGCCAAGCTGGAGAGTGAAATTGAAAGCAACGGGTAGTTTTGTGGGAGATACGTTAAATTATGCAGGAGCAGAAACGGAGGCGAAAGATACTTTTGACTTGGATTATGATTTCCCGAAACCACCAGCCCCGCCATCTAATTATATGCAGCTTTATTTTCCTCATTCCGAATGGAATCATAATCTTGGAGAAAAATTCAAAACAGACATAAGGGAAAATACAAACTTAACAGATACTTTTAAGATTTGGAATGTCTATGTTAAGACAGACCATGATAGTGATACAGTTACAATTGATGCAACTCTACTTGATGTGCCGACAAGCTATAATGTTTATCTCTATGACACCTTGATTGACAGCTTGCAGGATATGAGAAAAACAGCAGTGTATACTTACAATGCAGTTTCAGATACAGTCGGGCTTCATAGGCTTCAGCTTGTAATAGGTAGGTCAGTAGAAGGGGAACTGTATTTTTCAAACTGGAACAAAGATAAATCCTCGTATTTTTCGCTGTTACAGTACCCGAATCCGTTTACGAATTCTACGATGATTAAATTCCATGTGCCTGCGGGAAAATTGGCGACATTGACAGTTTATGACCTTTCAGGAAGGGTTATAAAGAAATACAGGGATTTGACCAATGAACATTCCCCGATATCACTGAATGCAAAGAATTATCCATCAGGGGTTTATTTCCTGAAGCTGAACGCAGGAGAGCAGAAGATTGTGAAAAAACTGGTGCTGATACAGTAAGAGAGGAAAACAATGAAATATTTTAATTATTTAATGTTTGCTTTTATAATTATGACTTTTTCTGTTCAATTGGAGGCAAGAGGATTAGAGAAAGCGATAAGAAAAAATATACCAAAGAGTTTTTTAGGACTCAATATTTTAAGAGAATGGCAAATGGATGAGAATAAGAGTACTACAAAAAAAGGGAATGGGATAATCAGTGGAAAAGTAACTGAATTAAATGGAGTAACCCCAATTGTAGAAATACAGTTATTTGCATATAATGCAACTACTCGGGAAGGCGTGGCTTGTGGGTGGAGTGACAGTAGTGGTAATTATATAATAAAAAATTTACCAACAGGTAGCTATAAAATTAAGACACTTGATTGGTATGGTAGAGTTATTAATATCTATTATGAAAATACTTTATATTGGGATTCTGCAATGGTTGTATTAGTTGCCGACTCGGATACCATTAAGAATATCAACTTTTGCCTGTCTAAAGGTGGAAAAATAAAAGGGAGAGTATATGAAAATGACGGAATTACAGGCTATAGAGAAGCGGCTTTACTTGTTTTAGATACGATTAGAGGAGAAAATATAAGTCTCAGTTTCAGTGATAGTTTTGGAAACTATATGGTGGGAAGTTTATATACGGGAATCTATAAGTTGTTTATTGGGTGTGGCAGAGAAGAAATGGATACTATGTATGCATTTGAATGGTATAGCAATAAAAATAATTGGACAGATGCAGATGTAATAAATATAACTGCACCAGATTCCGTAATGGGAATAAATGTTGTATTGGACAGGGGAGGATCAATAAGTGGACAGGTATATAAAGAAGATGGCACGACTCCAATATCAGGGGTAACATTAAAACAATGGATGTATGTGAACGGTTCTTCCGGTTGGGAATACCTGTATACAGATACTACTATTGGAGGTGGTAGTTATAAGTTGTATGGGTTTCGTACGGGAAGTTATAAGGTGTCTGCTTCTAAAGAGGGATATGAAACAAGATGGTATAATGACAAACCTGACTCTGCAAGTGCAGATTTGGTATCAGCGACAATGCCGAACAACACTCCTAACATTGATTTTAGATTGCCTATAAAGGCTGTGGAAGAAAACAGAGTAACAACTTATTTTGAACTCAAAGCTTACCCCAATCCATTTATCAATACAACTATAATTAAATATTCTTTATCTTATGAAACAAAGGTTTCCCTAAAGATTTATGATATGTGTGGTAAACTTGTGAAAACGCTTGTTGATGGGATTCAAAATGCTGGTGAACAATCTATTACTTGGAATAGACAAAATGATAAAAAAGAAAAAGCACCAATAGGAATTTATTTCTGTAAAATCAATACCGGTGAAAAGAATATTACTGAAAAATTAATTTTAATTAGATAAATTAAAAACTGGAGGAATGATGAAAAAAACAATTAAAACAATCTGTATTTTCGCCATTTTAAGTTTTTCTACTTTTGCAAGTGCTGTCACAATAGATGACATTTCTCAAAAACTGGAGCAAAACATTGCCAAAATTAAAGATATGCAGGCTGATATAGAAATAAAAACAAATATGGACGCCGGGAAACAAGTTGTCAAAAAAATGCAAATTCTGTCTAAAGGGACAGATAAAATAAAAGTAACTACTATTGCTCCACAAAAGCAAGCAATAATTTTTAACGATAAAAAAATGCAGATAGAAGATTCTAATGGGAAAAAGACAATAATAAATAAAGATTCACTATCACAGGGACAACTTCAGGCAATGAGCCCTAAAGATATGAATCCGCAGAGAAGCATCACAAATTTTTTAAAAGATGGAAAATCGAAAATAATAAATTCCAATGGAAATATTTATACTCTTGAAATAATCCCTAATGAAAAAGATAAGAATCCATTAATGGAAAAAGCAGAATTACAAGTTGATTATGCAAAGGGACTTATAATAAACCAAAAACTCTATTCTAATATGGGAATTTCAATTACCGATATCTCTTATAAGAAAATAGGAAACACGTGGGTTATGAATAAAATGGAAGTTACTACTCCTATGGGTTTAACAGGCAAATCTGCAATGATAACTGTAAATTATGATAATATTAAAGTCAATCAGGGAATTTCTGATAAGATTTTTACAATAGAAAACAATTCAATACAAAAATAAATTAAAATAATAATTCTTGAGAAAGGGAGAATTGTATGAAGAAAATTATTTTAGAGGTACTTGTATTTTCTATAATTATAATATTTTTTGGTTGTAATCGTGATAAACGGTGGGAAGAGAAAATTACAGTCTGGGAAGCCCCAAATTGGACATCAGATAATAAAATTGTGTTTTTAGAACACTACTATGTGCAAAAATGGAAAGAGACGGCAACGGGAGATGCGCAGGTCGGTGGAAGTGAAAAAATAACAGTATGTGAGTTAAATAATGATGGAACAGGGCTTAAAAAAATTGCTATAGTAAAGGAAAATGAATTTAACTATGGTCCATGTTTAGGAGGAATTAGTTCGTCAAGTACTGGAGATTGGATAGTATTAAACATAGAAGACTGGGACCGTGGTGACCATTATCCTGTGATGTATGTAATTAAACGGGATGGTTCGGGACTAAAAGAAGTTGGTTCTGGGCGAAATTCTGATTTCTCGTCTGACACATTTAATTTTGTTTATGAAAAACCTAACCAAGGAATCTGGATTATGAACAGGGGTGGAACAAATGACCACAAAATAGTTTCAAATGGTCTCACTCCAACATGGTCTCCCAAAGAAGGGAAAATAGCATATATTTTGGGAGATTCTTTAGTAATTTCAGACACATCTGGAAATCATTTAATAGGTTTGAAAAATGTAATTTTTTCTCCTGATTGGGGACAGGTAGATTCTAATACAATTTGTGGAAGTGACGGATATAATGTGAATATTATACATCTTGGAACGGGAAATATTGATACTCTAAAAAATATTTCTACTGCATGGAGAAGTGGAGTATATTGGTCGCCTGATGCGGCATATTTTATTGGATACTATAACAATTGGTTTGTTATAAAGCAAACAGGCGAAAATAAATGGGCGCTTAAACCTTAAAAACTTAGAACATAGGAGGTAATAATGAAAAAATTGGTTTTATTATTCCCAATCTTTTTAACGACAAGTTTTTCTTTTGCTCAAAATAGTCCCTATAAACCACATCCTATTATACTTATACATGGTTATACTTCAGGTTCGGGGACATGGGGAGCTCCTACAATAAATAGAAGTGACTCAATACCGAAAGATAGTATTTCGTCTCGTCAAGATATGACCTACTATAAAATGCTTCAAAACTTTATCCCAATTGTTAACTTAAATTATAATCAAGGGGACAAAAGTTATACAATTTCTTCTGATCCTGCGTACCCCAATAAAACGTTTCTTGAAGTAATAAATTTTGATTATGCATGTGGAAGTATAGATGCAGATGAAGGTGGTGGAGGCTACCCCCCAAATGAGAAACAGGTTGGATGGGGAAATGAATTAAGAATAAAAATAAAAGAAGTTCTTACAAAATACTATGGCTCAGATTGGGGAGATAATCCCGAAGCCAAGGTTATCTTGATTGCGCATTCAATGGGAGGACTTGCAACAAGAGAAGCAATTTATCAAGATGCTACAAAAGACAGTAGCGTATTAAAAGATCACATTGAATTGGTAATAACTAGCGGAACTCCACATCTTGGAACTCCCTTTATGAATTATTATGGTCTAGGAGAAATTTGGACGGGGATGCTATTCTATTGGGTCCCCGGATCAGATTGGGTGATGGATAAAGTATGGAGTAATCCTACGCAAATAGGTTGGAAACATTTCTGTATAGTAATAAAAGATATTATTGGAGGTTTAGGGATGGGAGAGATACTATCCACCGGGCTATTCGATTGGTTATTACACAAATATACAGATGCGGGACGTGATATGGGGACTCATTTAAACCCTTTTATGAATAGTATATGTTCTGAAGATGCACTTAAAACGGCAAGAAAAATCCCTTACAAAACAATTGTAAGCGCAATGGATTATCCGGATTGGGCTGATGCTATAACTTGGGGGTGCGCTATTACACAAGCCGCCATTTATGGAGGGCAATTCAGATTTGTTGAGGCAGCTTTGAAACTTACAAGTGCGTATATGTTTTTTGATTGGGCGAATAATAGCGATGGGGCTGTACGCAAAAATAGTCAGACAGCAGAAGGACTTAACTTATCAAAAGAAATTATAGGTCCATATAATAGAAGACATGAAAAAGAACCTGAGAATTTTGAATCATTTGTACAAGCTCTTGAAACTCCACCAGTTATATATTGGAATAATTTTTCTAATGAAACTGAGGGAGTAATAAAAAACAATTTTGATAATGGACAAGACAGAATAGAAGTTAATTTAGGACAAAATAAGCCTGATACTTTAAATGGTAAAATCGATGATTATTTCTTAGCAAATTGTAAACCTTACTGGAGATTAAATTTTGGAGTATGGGATACACTCAGTTTTGGTAATAGTTTGGGGACAAATGGAAATAATTTCTTTATAAATTTAAAAAATACTCTTCTACCAGGCTGGAATAAATTAGATATGAAAGCAAAAAATACTTTAGGCGAGTGGAGTAATTTTAGAGCCCTTTCCATATTCTATAATCCGTATGGGACTTCTATCACTTTTCTCTCTCCTCAATGGGATTCATGTTTTAACTTGTCTGATTCTATAAGCTTTAAGATTGCTCTTCACAACATAGGCAGAATTCAGGCAGAAACTCTTGTGGTTACTGCTCCAGACACACAATATACATATATACATAACCCTTCTTCTCCTTACCCTGACAAAGATACTTTATTTTATGTTGTCCCAAAGCCTTATGTTGAAGGGATTTATCAAACACATCTATATGTTGTTGATGCAAACAAAAGTATAGGAAAAACGGAAGCGATACAATCTTTTTATGTAGATGTTACTGCTCCCGTTTGTAGTACTTATAATCCCAAAACTAAGGATAGCTTGACATATTCTCCATATGTTACTCCCGAAATGCCTATTGTATTCAATATTACCGATAACTTTGATTCACTTTTTGGTCAACCTAAAAATGTCAAAATAGCCGTCTTAGATTCTTGGGATACGTTGGTTTGGGATACAACCCTTGTTAATTGTTATTATAATGTGCCCAAAACATTCTCATGGAATTTTCTTAAGAAAGACGGGGACACGGTCTTGCAATCAGGAGCATATAAACTGATAGTTTCTGTATCAGATAAAGCAAGGAATACAGGAACTGATACAAGTATATTTTTCATAGATACTGAACCGCCACATATTAATCTTATAAGTGCTTTACAGCCTAATCCGTTTGTCAAGAATAGTGCATACACAGAATTTGCATATACAACAAACGAGCATACAGAACTTAAAGTTAGATTTATTAATTTGCAGGATACCAGTGATGTACTTGAAAGAACGGCTTACGGGGATAGCATTTATTATCCGGAGAGTAAAAACGGTCAGGATACCTGTCTCTTTATAGAAGGAGGAGATTACGCCGGGGCTTATTTGCATGATGGAATATATAAGGTCGAGATATTTGCAAAAGACGATGCAGGAAATGATACCATTATTGAAAATCCTCTCGGTGTGGGAATTGATACTTTGAGAGTGGATAAAACAGCTCCTGAGGTATATGATTTCTTGTGTTCTCCATGGACAACAGGTTCAGATGGAGTAACTAAAGCTTATTTCACAGTGTCCGATAGTAAAGACAACTCTGTTAATTACGGAAGGGTAAAAGTAAGAATATATCTTGATGATGTTCTTCTTCCGGATTCCTTTTATATTTTGCCTAATGGGGGAAGCATTAAGAAGTCCCCTTCAATTACACTTACGTCTGAAGGGACTCATACTATAAAAGTACAAGTTATAGATAGTTTAGGAAATTATAGCGAACAACCAGCTACCGCAGTAAAAAATAGTATTGGTACTATGATAGGTTCTCCTGTAGAGGGCGAAAACATTTATGGAACGGTGGCAATTAAGGGAATTTCTAACGACCCAAATATGACTAATCCCGATTATATTTATGGATTTGAAAAGTATGAGCTATGGTGGAGAAAAGCTTCTACAACAGGGTGGCAAGCAAGTGGAATAGAAGTCCCAGAGTCCCGTAAAATGCCGGGTAGCTCCAATAATGTATCTAATAAATTTTCATCCGATATTGCAACAGTGTTAGGATATTGGAACACTACAGGCAGAGATCCGGGCAATTATAACTTATTGCTCATTTCTTATGAAGATTCTACCGGTGTTACTGCGGCAGATACAATTACTGTCAACATTTCAGCGGAACAGGCAACTCCTCTTCAGGTAGATACTCTTACCGTAAGTTTATTGAATAGTATAGATACTATTTTTGAGCCGACCAAAGAAGAAACATTGAAAATAAAGTATCAGGTAAGTCAATGTGCTAATGTGGATATAGATATTGTAAGTTTAGATGACGGGGAAAAAGTATTCCACAAAAAAGAATATAATATCGTGCCTTATGAAGGAATTCCCTCTATAGATACGGAAGGATTTTATTTATATAATGATGGGAATAAATGGTGGTTAAAATGCAAAGATAATGATACTGTGATGACTTTTTATCAGGCAGTTATTAAAGGAATTAGTCCGGCAGAAGGGAAATTTACTATTACTGATACTACGGGAGGGAGCGCTTTTGTAGAACAAAATAACATTTTGAACTTCAACTGCACTGCCACTAATGCAACGGGGGAAATGGGATTTACAACCACTTATAAAACAATAGAAGTTACTTTCAAAAAAGACATGGCATATACAAACGAAGTATATCTTGGTGCAATTAAAGCACCAATAAGCGGCAATCCACTTCCTATAAATATCGGTAAAATTCAGTACTGGTATGGTCAAAAATCTATTGGCGGTTTTGTGAAAGATGGAAATTACAAAATTAAGGTAAGTGCTGAAGGAATAAATGGCAAAGGATTTGGCTCTTTAGAAGATACGGTTAATATATCCTCTGATTTTAATTTAACGCTTGACACACTAACTTCAAATACTCTTTATCCTGATTATGGATTTGGATATAAATACCCAGTAGGACTTACTTATACGACCAACACAGATGCGCGTATTACTATAGATGTATGTCAGGGAGGGAATATAATTACAAGACTCAGAGATTCTCTATGTGAAAAAGGTGCCCTTAATCACACTATAAGTTGGGATGGGCGAGCCGGAACAAGGATAGCAAAAGCAGACACTGGATACAGATTTAAAGTATATGCTCTTCATATTCAAGGCATAAAAGATACAATTGCCTACAGTAATCCATTTGAGGTGAAAAATGATAGTATACCAGTAGATTCGGGCAGTTTTATAATTCCAAACAGATATATTACGGGATATATACATAGTGGTGCGGATACCGTGTACGATGGCAAATCTGAATATTTATGGGATGCAAGCGCAAGTGGTAATTATTATCCTCCTCAACCTTATACATTTATTGACACCGCTTGGGGCAATAAAAATAGGTATATACAGTGGAAAATAGCAGCAACTTGTACTTTAACTTATTACCCTAAAGAAATACCTGTTAATTCAGCTATAGAAAAAAATGGGACAGCGTCACCTAATCCTGTAACTGACTCTAAGATAACATCATTTTATATTCCCCATGATCAAACTATCCAATATAAACTTTGGGCTCACAGCTATCGTGCTAAATATGCCTCAGCTTATGCCAGTGCTTCTATTGGACCTAGACCGAATGTTCCCGGAACAGATACTGTGTTTGCATATAACCCTATTGAGGCACCAGCTACAGGTTTTAACCATGTATACGACAGTACAACAATACAAGAAGACTCGGTGTCTAAAGGCACTTATTATATACATTCTTATGCGTATGCTAAGGGAGCACATGAGGTTCTCTTTGATTGGAATGCTGGAGGAGAAGCTTATGCAAAAGTATGGTATAATATACATACTCCTAAAGATTACCGTTTACCTATAGCTTTTTCAGGAGATTATACATATTTAGCTACTCAATCAAGTATAGTTCCAATAGACTTAAGCAGTGTTACTTGTAGTACCCTTTATGCGAGGAGTTGGGGAGATCCAGATAGCAGTATAGCAGTTGGATATAATTTAATTGTTACTATAGATGGAATTAAAGATTCTGTATTTACTTCTTCAACTGACACATGTTTTGTAACAATACACGGTGTTACTGTAATATTTAGACCTAACACTACAGTAGGTGAAGTTTGTGCCGTAGTAAATTGGGATAGTTCTTACTCAAAATGGGATACTGTTGCTACAAGAACTGATACATGTTTTCCTAATGCTGAAACAGGAGGTTATTTACCAGACACTACATGGATGGCAGATATCTTTACAAAGCCAACCGGAGTACCGAGTTTATCGTACTCAACACCACATTCTTTATCTGTCGTTGTAGATTTACACAAAGAGTGGAACAGTGATCATGGAGATTCTTGTATAATAGCCACTATCCCGACAGACAACTGGGTGTCTGACTGGAATTCTCAAAAAGACCCTCAACTCTCTCCTATAGGAATATTTTCAGCTACCCTATCAGATTCACCACTAACTCCTATCTTTACTTCAAATCAATTTCAATTCAAGAATCACTCTGAAAATCCCTGTATTCTTTCTACTTATTATCCCTATCTAAGTGCTACAAACACAGATAGTTCTGTTTTTTGGTGGGATGATGGGGATTCCTCAAACCCATATTTACATATCGAGACATGGAATGTAAATTTGAAATATATAAATGGAGATACCAACAAAGATGTTATTTCTGATAGTATTGTTTATCATGACAGGTTGTCTAATTATCTTGGGCATGGAGTATCAGACTATTTGAGACCCAAACATATTCTTAATCTTGACCCATATAAGCTTCAAAATACAGAAAAAGGATATATTCCAATATATGGGGCATCTCCAGATACGGATACATTTTATCAATTCTCTTATTATGATGGCAAAAATATTTACCCGATTTCAGATACTATTCAAGGGAATAATAGTTTTGGGCCTCTTGCTTATTTAGAAGTCAGCAAGGTATGTGGTAAAATACAACTCATTATGAGTCTTTTAAATCAAAATGGAAATGTAATCGGAGCCCGTACAAAAGAAATTTATGTAGGTAGCCCTATTGTAGGCGATATGCGTACTGCGCATAGTTTTTATTACAGAGCACAATTGCGTTTCCCAACGACTACTACTTTTACAGATACGGTTTGTAGAATCTTGCCTGTTAATATTGCTGAGAAAGGGAATAATAATATCCCTTATATTTCTGGCCCGGCAATGATGCTTTTCCCGAAAGGTATTGATTTCGGAGACTCAGCAGCAACAGTAAGTTACTCATATACAGGAAGCGAGATTACGACATATGGTATTGATAGAGCAAGTATTGGTCTCTTTGCTATTAATGAAGATGGAGTGTTTCAGAATATTACTTCTAAACGAGAAGAGGCTGATGATAATGGAATTACTATTTTTGGGCAAATCTTTAGATTCCCTGAAACATACGGTGCCGGATACTCTACCAAAAGTATAAAATATACAACCCAGTCAATGATTGCAGCACTGGACTCTTCTAAAGTTGCGACTGTTAAACCGCTTGTTTTTGCTGCTTGTAGCCTTACTACTGATTCAATGGTAGAAATTCATGGTGAATATGCTCCAAATTCAGAAATACAAATAATGGTCACTGATTCACTCTCAAATATCTACGGTGTATTAGCGCAAATGCCTTATGGGAACAAGATTGTTGAAAGTAAAATAGATACTACCGACTCTCTTGGTAATTTCCAAACTACAATTTCACTTGTTGGAGGAAGTAATATTATCTATGTAATGGATAGGTCGGTAGTACAATACGTTTTGGCAGCACGCGACAGTGGTGGAACTATAAATCCGTCCTGGAAACGAGCAGGTTCAGTGGGAAGAGCCGTTGTAATTCGTGACCTCTCTGTCCCTCACATAGTGGTAGTGCCGCCCAAAACTCCTCAAATTACTGATATTTTCGATGAGGATACTTTGAAATTCTATTCTACAAAACAAGGAAGAATATACTACACCTTCCTTACTAAAACAATTACTTTTGAAGCAACTCCTTACGAAACATTATCTGTTACATGGAATGGAAAAGATGATATGGGGAATTTCCTACCTAAGGGAAATTATCCATACACTTTAACAGTTATTGATATCCCGGGAAATAAGAGCACAGACACTGATAGTTTATGGCTGTGGCAAGTTAATAGAGGTGTCCCTGTAGTAATAGACATTCCTCAAGACAGTGCTTGGCTTACCAAAAACATAACTCTTAAAGCCAATATCGACAACGGAGCAGACTATCCGATTACATGGGAAATGTTTGTTGATACTTCAAATAGCGGCGGGAAATCATTAAGAGCAAAAATACAATCCGGTTATAAATTCGCCTGCCAGACCGTAAGTTTACTTTCCGGTCGTTCAAAAGCTCGAAAACCGGTAGCGGCAACAGAAAAGAAACGAGCAAATACTCTTGTGAACTTCGGGGCTATGAGCAATAAGTTTATGGAAAATTCTCAATCTCTTCTCGGCAACATTTCACGAACACCTATCAGCTTAAAGCCGATAATGCTCGGAAGAAATAAAACAGAGCAGGTAGGATACTGGGCTACTATTGGTATACAGGAGAAAGTAACGGATACACTTATCTGGGATTCTCGCGGTATAAGTGGTAAAAACATAATGTTAAGAGCTTCCGCAACCGACCCTTACAACAATACAGGAGCGGATACAGTAACTGTAAACATTGACAATATTGCTCCTATTTGTAGTTTGCTTGTCGGAGACCCGAAATACCTTGAGCCTGATTCTTCCCATAGAAACCGTGTTACCGAATATAAATTCAATGAAACAGGAACTACAGTTTATGATATATCGGGGAAGGGAAACAACGGAACATTTAGTGACCCTGCACCGACAAGAATCTTAGAAGGTAAACTTGATGAATGCCTTCGCTTTGACAGTACTAATTATGTAACTACAATCAATAATCTTGTTCTTGCTAAAGGGACAATAGAATTCTGGTTCAAAACGGATAGTATGCCGGATATGAACCAGACATTAGCTTCTTTTGACGGAACTACTACAAGAGGAAAAGCCGCGATTGGTATTGACCAGACAAGCCGTAAACTATGCTTCAAAATTAATGGAACAACTGCTGATTCTATATATTCTGATTATCCCGTAACCGGAGGCTTCTGGCATCTTATTGATGCGGTATGGGGTGCAAACGGAATGAGATTGTATGTTAATGGAGCTTTGCAAAAAGATACTTCAGTATTTACGGATACGGTTGGTATAAACGGTCAGACTCTAAAACTTGGACCTTTCTGCGGCTATATGGATGAGTTTAAGGTTTTTGACCGCGAGCTCAGCGGACAGGAAGTCCTGTCTCATAACAACGTAGGACTTGATTCTATGCTTTATGTAAACACGAATACTGAATTTGCCATACACGCTTCGGTAAATGATAGCCTTTCCGGGTTAAAGACTGTGAGATACAGATTCGCAGATACAGTAGAATGGATAAATTATAATAACAATCCATTTACTTTATCTAACCAAAAATATTATACAATTTACTATAGTGCTCTTGACAGCATGAATAATGAGTTTTCCAATATGAGAGTAGCCCAGGTGGATACTACACCCCCTAAGATGTGGCTAACATTTAATGGCTGGCCTTTTGACAGTGTGCCTTTTAGAAAAGATGGTAACACTTTCATATCCTGGGGGACAAACGTTGCTATCAATACGCATGACAGCTTATCGGGAGTAAAGAGTTTGCAATATGGAGTTTTCTATGATTCCACAGGTAGCATTCTGGATTATCAGGGAATATTCCGTATGTCTTCCAACATATTAGGACAAACCTGTATTAAGTATATTAGCGAAGACAACGTAACAAATAGCATTCACGATTCCTCTTTTGTATACGTATTGCCTTCTATCTGGTGTGTCCAGTTGAAAGCATCTACTGATTCGCTGACAGACAATGTGAATTATGCCGGTGTTGAAACTGATGCTACGGATGGATTTGACGTAACTTATGATAAACCTGATTCAACTTCTATGTCTTACAATTATCTCAATCTTTATTTCGCACATCAAGGATGGGGATTGGGAGATACGTTCAAGACAGATATAAGACACAGAATAGACCTTTCCGATACGATGCTTATATATGCATTTGAAGTTAAAACAGACAGGGCTTATAATGAGATAGAAATAACAGCTACATCGTTTATGCCTGAACATTACGGCATATACATTGTTGACCTTGCCAATAACGCAATGCAGGATATGAGAGCGGTTCCGACTTATAAGTATAGTTCAGACGTTGACGGAGTCCATAAGTTTGAGCTCTGGGTAGGAAAACCGAGACGCAGGGTAGAAGATTGGACAATGATATCAGTGCCGGTAATTCCGACTAATCTCGACCCGAAAACAATATTCGGTGAGTATGCAAATCCATACTATCTTTATAACTATAGCCAATTAGGAAGTTATCAGACTCCGGATTCAGTAAAGAATGGTTTTGGATATTGGATGGGAGTAACTCAGCCGTGCATTATAGATGCACTTGGCGCAGTAGATACAACTACCCGCTTTGTGCCATTGGAGAAGAACTGTGAAATAGCATGGAACCTTGTGGGCTGTCCGTTCTATAATTCCGTATGGTTAGATAGCGTGAAAGTGCAAAGAGGCGGGACTGTAAGAAGTATGGATTCTGCCGCAATATTCGGATGGGTACAGCCAACTCTTTATACTTATATTTCCAATGAGTACATAGAGGATAGTCTTTTATCTCCGTGGCAGGGATATTGGTTCCCGACATTGAAAGACAGCTGCACATTACAGATTTCAAGAAGCTATGCTGTCGAAAGTAAAGGCAGAAGAAAATGCTTTGTATTGTCTTCAAGAAAAGATTCTATAGACTATGATAACTGGATGCTTACACTTAATGCGAAATTTGGGAAAACATTTGATAATATAACAAAACTTGGGGTTAAGGGAAATGCAACAGAGGGCTTTGATAACAGGTATGATT
>Ga0265297_10002308_pt1 | contig 39538 bp, 35 predicted proteins | sample Munlanlwell13791_FD_192502 | JGI IMG/M metagenome (GOLD analysis project Ga0265297, IMG submission 192502) | Leachate microbial communities from a municipal landfill in Southern Ontario, Canada - Leachate well 137-91 | ecosystem: Engineered > Solid waste > Landfill > Unclassified | place...
GAAGATCTGGTAAAGGACGAAGAAAGTCAGGAAGTCGAAAAGCGAGCTGATCGGCCCGAAGACGATCATGTATTTCTTGATGAACTTGATGTCCCAATGCTTAGGCTTGATCAGATATTCCTGATCGATCCGGTCGGAGGGGATGGATAATTGCGAAGTGTCGTAAAGGAAATTATTAAAAAGGATCTGGCCGGCAGTCATCGGGAAGAAGGGGAGAAAGATGGTGGCCCCGATCATCGAGAACATATTGCCGAAATTCGAACTCAGGCCCATCATCAAGTATTTCATGGTATTGCCGAAAGTCTTGCGGCCTTCGATCACTCCATCCATCAGTTCTTGCAAGCCTTTTTTCATGAGAATAATATCGGCGCTTTCCTTGGCGACATCAACGGCGTTATCGACCGAAATACCGACATCCGCGCTCTTCAAGGACGGGGCGTCATTGATTCCGTCGCCTAAATAGCCAATGACCAGGCCGCTCTTCCGGAGGACGGCAATGATCCGCTCTTTCTGGCTGGGGGAGAGCCGAGCGCAGATCGTCGCCGGGCGGGCTTTATGAAAAAGTTCGTCATCACTTAGTTTATTAAGATCCAGTTCGTCGCCGCTAATGACAGCTTGGACCGGTAGATTCAATTCCGCGCAGATTTTCTGGGTGACCAAGGGACCGTCGCCGGTTAGGATCTTGATTTCTACGCCATATTTTTCCATGAGAGCTAAAGTTTCCTTGGCACTTAGTTTTGGCGGATCGTAAAAAGCCATGAAGCCGATCAGGGTCAAGCCCTTCTCTTCGTCTGGGGAATAGCGCTCCCGTCGATTGTCGATCGCTTTGGTGGCGACAGCCAGAACCCGCAAGCCCTGCCGGCTCAGATCATCATAGACTAGTTTGATCTGGCTTAAGGCAGCTTCGATTTTTTCCGGTTTGGACTGCTGGTAATAATCACAGATGCGGAAAATTTCTTCGGGCGCACCTTTGGTGACCATCGTCAAATTCCCCTTTTCTTCATAGATGATCGAGGATCGTTTGCGGCTGAAGTCATAAGGAATTTCTTCGATTTTTTTTAGGTCCCCTAGTTCGATCTTTTTATAATCAAGGATGGCTTTATCGAGGAGGCTCTGGATGCCGGTTTCGAAAAAGCCGTTGATGTAAGCGGAGTAAAAGACGGCTTCGGAATCCTGGCCGAAGGGATCGACGTGCTTGATAACCGTGATCTTGTCCTGGGTTAGAGTGCCGGTCTTATCGGTACAGAGAATATCCATCGAGCCGAAATCCGGGATGGAGCTCAGCTTTTTTACCAGGACGCCACGTTTGGACATCTTGATCGAACCGCGCGACATAGTTACACTAATGATCATCGGCAAGAGTTCCGGCATGACGCCGACCGCCACCGCTAGGGAGAAGACCAGGGATTCGACGATATCTTTTTTTAAGATGGCATTGAGTAAGAAAATGATCATGACGATCACGGCAATCGTCTTGATAATTAGGTAGCCGAATTTCTTAATACCGCGTTCAAAGGCGTTTAAAGTTTCACTTTGATTAAGGTCTTTAGCAATTCGGCCGAACTCGGTCCGGATGCCGGTCTTAACCGCCAAGAGACGGCCGAAGCCGGACACGACATTAGTCCCGGAAAAAGCCAGATTAAGGCCCGGGCCGGCATTTTTTTCTATCGGCAGGCTTTCGCCGGTCAGGACCGATTCGTTCAGAAAGAAATCATCGGCTTCCAGAATGATACCGTCGGCTGGAATAATATCGCCGGCTGACAGAAGAACGATGTCGCCCGGCACGATTTGAGCGGAAACGACCCGGATCTTTTTACCTTCTCTTAGTAATTGGCTGTAAATATTAAGTCGCGCCGCGATTTTGTCGGCCGCCCGGTTGGATTTATATTCTTGATAAAAATTCAGGACGACGCTTAGGAAGATCATGCAAGTGATGATGACGGCGTTGCGGATTGAGCCGGTCGCGGCCGAAATGATTACCGCCAGGGTTAGAATCAGGATCATCGGGTCTTTGAAGTAGCCTAAAAACTTCCAAAGCAGATTTTTTTTCTGTTTCGGAGCTAAGTGGTTTTCTCCGTAGAGGCCTAAACGCCGCTTTACCTCGCTATCCGTTAAACCATTATCATCGCTTTGGAGCAACGCTAAAAGTTCAGGGCGACTTTTGTCCTTAATGTCTGGCAGGTTAAGATCTTCAAGCATAAAGTCTCAATTATTCTTTTTAAATTATAGCAGATTAAGGGCATCCAGGCGAAGCTCCTAGCCAATCAGCTCGTAGTTCCTGGAGTATCCGATATTGGGCGAGATCTTGTTTAGCCCCGGACGCTAGCGATGTCAGCAATTTTTCCAGGCGGCCTGGGTTGGCCAAAGAACGAAGTTCATGCAAGTTAGTCCGGGCCTGGTCCAGAAAAAAGAAAAGCTTTTGGTTTAAGAGCGGCCAGGTTTTATGGAAAAATATCCGCCGCCAGTTCGGATCAGGGTTGAAAGCCGGCGCCTGGACCTGGCCGGCAGTGCTAAATAGTAAGAGTAAGACCGGATTGATCTTTTGCCGCCGCCAATCATCCGGCCAATCGTGAAGATCGTCGGCTAATTGCCGGGCATTCAGATAATTAATGAAGAAGCTAGTTAAGCTTTGGAACTCTTGGCCAGTAATCTTAAAGCTTTCTTTAAGCAACAAAGCTAAAGGACCGAAGGCATGAGCGAACGATTTTTGATAAAGTCCGGCCAGGGATTCTAAAATCAAATCGGCTTCGGGTAGCTTCTTCCGGCCTAAATAGTAAGCCTTAGCCTCCTGGTATTCCTGGTAATTATAAGCCTCTAAGCGGGCGAGAGCTTGGTTAAAAAAGATTCGCCCGGCGCGTGGTAAGTTTAAGCAGTGGATGATTGCTAGGAAATTATTGAAAGCCAAATTAGCAATCGGAAACAAGCCGATTGAAGCTTCTCTGTCCAGAAGGTCGTCGTAAATTTTATAGGCTAGCCAAAGATAGGTATTGGCTTGTCCCAATCTTTCAGCTAAGGCCAGTAGTTCGCGGTCATTTTCCCGCCTTTGAGCGCAGAGGAAAAATAAGGATAGAAGAGCAATTTGGCGATCATGATCACTGGTTTGGATCAGAGCCAATTCTTTCTGTCCAGTCACTCGAAGCATCCGAGGCCAACATTTAAGCTCTTGGCGCAAAGAATGCTTGATAGATTCGTAGATTGCGCGATCTAATTTATCGTTTATCCCCTTGCCGATTAAAGCAGGCTTATTATTAGGGATCGGCTTTTTAAAATCAGGCTCGAGATAAGCCTTTAGGTTCGGCAAGCTTATCCCTTGCTGTTTTAGGAAACGAGCGATCAGATGATTAAGACCTGGGTCGATCCGGCCGTTTTCATCCCGATAAGGTCCGCCCGGTTCTATTTCCTGAGCGGTCAGGATCTTGATGGCGCCCGTCCAATCGGTCGGCGAAATTCCTCCTTTTGGTTTTAGGCTGAGCTGATAAAATGTTTTTTTTAAATCAAAATCCGGCCGGGAGCCGAGCCCCGGTTTTGTCTGAGGAAGGATAAGCTCGGATATTTTCAGAGGCTGTTTTAGCATAAGCTTTCTTTTCTAAAGGCAGTTCTATCCGGAATTCCGTGCCCGCCGGACTGGAGACGAAGGTGATCGTGCCTTGGAAGTCTTTTTCGGTCAGGCTTTTGACTGAAGCCAAGCCGATGCCTAGTCCGCTCTCGCCTTCAGTCTTGGTGGAGAAAAAGGCCTGCCAGATCTTGTCCTGATTCTCCGGAGCGATACCGCCGCCATTATCAGCTATCATAATAATTATTTTATCTGATTTTTTCTCAGCTTGGAGTTCGATTCTCTTATTTTCTCGGCCGCTCTCCTGGCAGGCGTCTAGGGCGTTCGATAAAAGATTGGCGATGATCTGTCCGAATTTCAAGGGATTGCCATAAAGTTCCAGCTCCGGCGTAATCTCGATTTTCAGTCCGACTTGGCTTTTGCGAATCTTATAATCCAGGATCTGACGGATCTCTTCGATTTCCGTAGCTAAGGAAAAATAGCGCTTAGCTTTGTCGCCTTGGATCTGTTTCTTAATGCCGGCAATGAAGTTTTCCATCTTAGCCGTTGCTCGAAAAGCCTGTTCGAGATAAGCATTGGTTCCTTGGAGGGCGGGTGTTTTCTTTAATTGTTCCAGATTGAGACCGACCGCAGTCAAGGGATTTATGAGATCGTGGAAGATTCCGGATGATAAGCGGCCGAACTCGGCTAAGCGATAGAGCTGGGTAATCTTATCCATTTCTAATTCTCGAATTTGTCGGGTCCGCTCGATTACTTTTGTTTCCAGGGAATCCCGTTCTATTCGTAAATCCTGTTCGGATTGTCGCGCTCGGCGCAAGGATTTCTCGATCTCCCGAGCGTAAAGCCAGGCTACAGTCGCGATCACACCCAAAATAACGACATAAGAAATCATATCGGCCAGCTCATTGGTTTCGGCGCGCCAGTATTGGCTGGACGGCAGGCGGCCAGAGCTCTGGCCATAGGTCAGAATTAGAAGGATAGTACTGATCAAAATCGTATTCAGCCAGGCGAAACGGGCGCCGAGCAAGACGCCAGAAATAATAATGATTAAACCGGATAAGAGCAAGGCTGCTGGTAAATCAGCGCCCCAGCGATAAGCGAAATAAAAGGTAGGTAAGGCATAGATCAAGACTAAAAGCGAAGCGGATAGCCTAATCCAACCACGGCGGGAAAGATAAAAAAGCCAGATAAAGACCGCTAGGATCAGGAGAGTCATAAGCAAAGGCAAGCCACGGTCCTGTCCTTGGCGCAGATAATCATTTAAGCGGATCAAATTAATGATTGCCAATAAGAAAATCGAAGCTAAGAGCAAGATATTCAGAATCAGCTCTTGGCGCCGGATCTTATCTTCGCTTTGTTTCGGAGCGGCCAAACGATTAAAAGCCAGTCTTAGTCTTAAAAACGGATTTTTATTTTCGGACATAATGATAGACGGTCGCTTCCGGCTAGCACGGAAGCTCGTTCCGGCTCAGTCGCGCCAAGGCGTGCCTAAGTCGAAACGGGAAATAATCAGGCCGTCCAGAGCGGCGGCCGTTCGGGCCGCTTTTGTGCTCAGGATTTCTTGAATGATGGTAGGCATAAGGGAATTTTTTTGCTTAAGCCCCAAAAGACGGCAAAGATTATTTCGACCTTTAGATAATAATTTGCCACCCCAGCTTAACGTTCTTAGTTTAGCGGGAGCGGCCTAAAACATTTTTAAACTTTTTTTAAATTTGGCTAGTTGGTCTTATTCCAGTTTGTAACCGCGCCCCGGCCAAGTCTTGATGGCAACCTGGCTACCGGCCAGTTTGTGCCGCAATTTTAGGATATGAGTCTCGACCGTATTAGAAAACGGATCGCCTTTGTCTCCCCAGACATTTTCCCGGATCATTTCCCGGGAAGCAATCCGGTCGTGGTTTTGGACCAGATATTGGAGCAGAGCGAATTCTTTATTATTGAGATAGATCGGGCCGCGCTTGGTTTTGACTTGAAAATTATCCAAATCGATTTCCAGATCCTTAAAATTAATAAGTGAGACCGAACGGATTGGCGGCCGTTTGAGAATAGCTTTGATTCGAGCTAAGAGTTCAGAAAAAGAGAAGGGCTTAGTCAGATAGTCGTCGACCCCGGCGGCGAACAGATCTAGCTTATCTCTCAGTTCTGACCGGACGGTCAACATAAGGATTGGCACGGCCTGGCCATCAGCCCGGATCTCCCGGCAGACGCCGAGGCCATCAAGTTTGGGCAGATTATAATCGAGGATAATTAGGTCATAATGGTTGATACGAGCCAAATAAGACCCGCGTTCGCCCTCGGCCGCGGTTTCGGCCGTAAAACCGGCGGTCTTGAGATTGTTACTGATGACCTGGCTCAAGTCGCGGTCGTCCTCGACAACTAGGATTTTCATAGAAACAGCGTTAGATTAGCTTAGCTTTGTAGTCTTTAAATTTTAACCTAATCCCGCCCGGTCTGGCAAATAATTAGGTTTGCTTTTCCGACCGAATCAGGTTAAAATTATTAGAAGCCGATCGTCCTAAATCATGGCTTTGAATCTATGGCTAAGCGCCGTTCCTACAATAATCATGACGCTGATCCCTTTGTCATCCAGGAGGGCAAGCTTTCTTTTGGGCAGTTAAAGGATTCTTATTACCATACGGCTTGGACTGAGCACGCCTTCTTTTCTTTTCATGATAAATCCAAACCGATGCTGGGTCTGACTTTCAATTTTTCCAGTTTACGCTTAGTCGGGGCTGTAATCACTTTTCTTCTCCTGTTGTTATTCGGCCGGGCGGCTTGGTTACAGATCATTAAGAACGATTATTATTATTCCTTGGCCGAAGGCAACCGTTTGCGGATCGAAAGCTTGGAGCCGCGCCGCGGCATTATTTATGATCGAAGCTTGAAGCCACTGGTTAGGAATCAGGCCAATTTTGTCCTTTATCTGAAACCGATCGACCTGCCTAAGAACGAATTGGATCGCGATGCTGTTATCCGGCGGGTGGCCAAGATTTTGGATGAGGGCACGGCTAGCAGTTCGCTCAATTTCATCGATTCGACTAAGAGCCTGACCATCATTTCCGATAGCGCTTCATTTTATAAGATCAAGGATCTCCTAGCTGCGGTTCGTCCTAATTCTCTGGCCGCCTATCAGCCTTTATTCGTGGCTGATAATATTGAATATAATAAAGCCATTGCTTTGGAATTAGAGATAAATGATTTGCCTGGTGTTTTTTTGTCGAGTAAGATTCGCCGCCAGTATCTAGGTGCGAACGAGGATCTAGCCGATGTTTCCGGCCCCCAAAGCTTATCCCATATTCTCGGTTATACCGGCAAGATCAGTGATCAGGAGTTCAAGAAATGGGGCGAAAATTATTCTTTGATCGATTACGTCGGCAAATCCGGCTTGGAATATAATTGGGAGAAGGAGTTAAAAGGCGTGCCGGGTCGAACCAATATCGAAGTTGATGCCTTGGGTCGGGAAAAGAAGATTGTCAATAAAGTCGTCGCTCAGGATGGTAGCAACCTGCTCTTAGCCTTGGACCTAGGTTTACAGCAGAAGATCGAGCAAGTGACGACCGCTTATTTTAAGAAGTCCAATTTCAAAAAGGCTTCGATCATCGCCCTTGATCCCCGTAATGGCGAGGTTTTAGCTCTTTTCAGCTGGCCCGCTTATAATAATAATACTTTTGCCCAGGGTATCAGCCAGGAAGATTATCAAAAATTCTTATCCGATCCCGATCGGCCTTTATATGATCGGGCGATTAGCGGGGAATTCCCGTCTGGTTCGACTATCAAGCTCGTGATCGCTTCGGCCGCTTTGCAGGAAAAAGTTATTAACGAAAATACCAGCTTTTTGAGTAATGGCGGTTTGCGCATCGGCCAATGGTTTTTCCCGGATTGGAAAGCCGGCGGCCACGGGACGACCAATGTCCGTAAAGCCTTGGCGGAATCGGTTAACACTTTCTTTTATTATATTGGCGGTGGTTTTGGCGATTTTGCTGGTTTGGGCCTGGATCGCCTGGTAAAATATTCTCACCTCTTCGGCTTGGGCAATAAGACCGGGATCGATCTGCCGGGTGAAGCCAGCGGCTTTATTCCTACGGCCGATTGGAAGCAGAAGACCAAGGGTGAGCCTTGGTATATCGGCGATACCTATCATTTTGCCATCGGCCAGGGCGATGTTTTGGTGACGCCATTACAGGTGGCGAATTTCACAGCCGCGGTCGCTAACGGCGGCACTTTATATCGTCCCCATTTAGTCAAAGAAATCTTGAATGAAGATAATTCCTTGAAGCAGGAGATCAGGCCAGAAGTCCTGAATAAGAATTTTATCAGTCCGGATAATCTCCGGATTGTCCGCGAAGGCTTGCGTCAGACCGTGACATCCGGTTCGGCCCGGAGTCTGGGCGTCCTGCCGGTCGAAGCCGCCGGTAAGACCGGCACCGCTCAATGGTCAACCACCGGCGCTCCGCATGCCTGGTTCACCGGCTTCGCGCCTTATGACAATCCGGAGATTGTCATTACGATCTTGGTTGAAGAGGGACAGGAGGGCAGCACGATCGCCGTCCCGATCGCTCGCGAAGTCTTGGATTGGTATTTTTATCAAAAGAAGCTGGCTAATGGAAGCGTCTCGAATCAGACAGCAGCTTCATCTTCAACGATTGTCGCCAGCTCGACATCATCTTCGGCCGCTTCCCGCTAATTAATTTTTATCCGGACATATTTTTATGCCTCTATATTTGCATTTATTTATCCATTTTTCTCTGGCTCTTTTGACCGGTTATCTGGCTGGCCGCTATTTTAAAAATTGGCGTTTAGGAATCATCGCCGGCGTCTTAGGCGGCTTCCTGATCGACCTCGACCATGTCTTGGAATATTTTTTCGTCTTCGGTTTAAATTTTAATATTTTCCATTTTTTTTCCGGCTGGCAGTTCTTGAAGAGCGATAAGATCTATATCATTTTCCACGCCTGGGAATGGCTGCTGCTCCTTTTACTCTTAGCTTGGATATTGAAGCGTTATCGTAATGTAAAGATTTTTTTGATTATCTTGGCCTGGGCCATGGCTGTCCATCTGGTTTCTGATTCTTTGATCAATTATTATCCCTGGAAGTTCTATGCCATCTCTTATCGGGCTAGCCAGGATTTTTCCGCCCCGCGGCTTTTAAGTCCAGAGCAGTGGAACAAGAATTTAGAAATGAAAACCAGGGTCGCTTTCTAAGTTAAGACTGTAAACATTTTATTTTAAATTAGCCATATTTGCCATTTAATTAGCACTCTATTGACAGGAGTGCTAATTATTTTATATAATGATCAGGACTAAAACAATTAAAATAATTGTCACCTTTGTCCCGCTACGGCCGGGCGAGGGCGACTGCAGTATGATTTCCGAACGTAAAAAATTAATCCTCCAGACCCTGATCAAGGAATACGTGAAGACGGCTCAGCCGGTTTCTTCGGGGGTTTTAGTGGAAAAATACAAGCTCGATTTATCACCGGCCACCGTTCGTAACGAATTAATGGAGCTCGAGGAAGAAGGCTATATCAGCCAGCCCCATACTTCGGCCGGCCGGATCCCGACCGAAGCGGCCTATGAATTAGAATTAGCTTCGTTAAAGAAAAAGAAGGATTTGAAAGAGAATGAGTTAAAGAATCTGGAAGCCGCTTTCAAGGATTCAGAGGCCGGTTTTCGCCAGGCCGCGCGTTTGATCGCAGAGTTATCCAATAGCGCCGTCTTTTGGGCCTTCCATAAGAACGACTTGTATTATACCGGCTTGTCGAATCTTTTTTCCCAGCCCGAATTCAGCCGGGTCGATATCGTCTGTGACGTTTCTAGTATTATCGACCGGATGGAAGAAATCATTAATGACGTCTTTGAAGACCTAGAACACGGCGAGCAAGTCTTGATCGGCTCCAAGAATCCTTTCGGTAATTTTTTAAGCACGGTTCTAGTGAAGTATAAGAATAATAAGCAGAGCGGCCTCTTCGGCATCTTAGGGCCGATGCGCATGGATTATAGCCGCAACCTAGCCTTGATTGAGTTTATTAAGAAGAAATTTGAATAAACTATGCCAGAAATAAAAAAAGGGCGTTACCGCCATTACAAGGGCAATGAGTATCAGGTCCTGGATATCGTCCATTCAGCTGATAACAATCTGCCGGCCGAGCAAGAGATGGTAATCTATCAGGATGTCAGTAATCCTTCGAAAACCTGGGTGCGTTCTAGCGCTGAGTTTCTAGAAGAAGCCGAAACTCCGGACGGCCTAAAACCGCGCTTCGAATTCCTAAGCGAAGGAGCGCCTGAAGACTTAGATTGCTGGGAAAACAAATATAAACGTGCTTTGGCTGATTATCATAACCTAGTAAAGCAGACCGCCAAAGATAAGCAGGAATTCGTCCGTTATGCTTTGGACAATTTCTTGCAAGAAATCCTGCCCGTTTATGATCATTTGAAAATGTCTTTAGCCGGCTTATCCAAAGAAGAAGCTAAGAGCCCTTGGGCCGAAGGCGTCCGCCATGTCCTGAAGCAATTCAAGGAAGTCCTGAGCGACCACGGCGTCGAAGGAATCAAGACCGTGGGCGAAAAATTCGATCATGACTTGATGGAAGCGCTCCAAGGCTCAGGCGAAATCGTCAAGCAAGAAGTTTCCGCCGGTTATAAATTGCACGGCAAGGTGATCCGACCCGCTAAAGTAATCGTCGAATAATTAATTTTTAATTTTTCTCGGTCTACTGGATAAGTTCCAGTTTCCGAGGAAAAGGATATAAATCTATGTCATTAATAAAATGGACCCCATTTTTTCAGGAGTTCGACGACATGGATAAGATGATGGAATCCATGTTGCCGGCGGTGCGTACTAGCCAGTTCGGCTTTACGCCCGCGCTCGATATGTATGAAGACAAGGACAATATCATCGTCGAAGCCCAGCTCGGCGGTATCGATCCGGAAAAAGTCGATGTCTCGATCGAGAATAATGTCCTGACTATCAAGGGCGAAAGTGAGAAGAAGAGCGAAGTCGATGATAAGAATTATTACCGCAAGGAAATCCGCCGCGGCGCTTTCTATCGTTCTGTTCCGCTCCCGACCCGCGTCGATGGCGATAAGGCGACGGCCATTAACACCGATGGCGTCTTAAAGATCAGTATCCCGAAAGCGAGCGAGGCCAAGCCGAAGACGATCAAGATCCAATCCAAGAAATAATCTTTATTTTCGGCACCGGAACCTTTCCGGAGCCGGCTAATCAAGATTATTATCATGATTAATTAAAAATAAAAATAATTCATAAAACCAATATGGCAAAAATTCTAGGAATCGATTTGGGAACGACTAATTCCGCGATGGCGATCATGGAAGGCGGCGCTCCGAAAATCATTGAAAATGTCGAAGGCAATCGCACCACGCCGTCAGTCGTAGCGATTTCTAAGACCGGAGAACGTTTGGTCGGCCAAAGCGCCAAGCGCCAAGCCGTAATCAATCCGGCCAATACCGTCTATGCGATCAAGCGCTTGATCGGCCGCCATTTTAACGATGATGAGGTCCAGCGCGATCTGAAAACCGCGCCTTATAAGATCGTCCAGGCCGGCGAAGGCGTAAAGGTGAGCATGAACGATAAGGAATATACGCCGCAAGAAATCTCGGCCATGGTCTTAGCTAAGCTCAAGGCCGATGCCGAAGCAAAATTAGGCGAGAAGATCACTGAAGCGATCATTACCGTGCCTGCTTATTTTGACGACTCCCAGCGCCAGGCCACTAAAGACGCCGGTCAGATCGCCGGCTTGGAAGTAAAGCGCATCATCAATGAACCGACGGCGGCCGCTTTAGCTTATGGTTTCGATAAGAAGCAGGGCCAGAAGATCGTCGTCTATGATTTAGGCGGCGGTACTTTCGATGTTTCTGTCTTGGATATTTCCGCTGATACCGTCGAAGTCAAAGCCACCAATGGCGATACTCATCTCGGCGGTGAAGATTTTGACCAACGCCTGATCAATTGGGTCATTAATGAATTCAAGAAGGACCAGGGAATCGACCTATCCAAAGATACTTTGGCCTTGCAGCGCATTAAGGAGTCAGTGGAAAAAGCTAAGATCGAATTATCCACTACTTTAGAGACCGAAATCAACCAGCCTTTCATTACTACCGATGTTAATGGTCCCAAGCATTTGGTCTTGAAGATTACTCGGGCGAAATTAGAAGAATTGGTCGGCGACTTGGTGCAGGCGACCATCGAACCCTGCAAGAAGGCTTTGGCTGATTCTGGTTTTAAGATGAATGAGATCAATGAAGTGATCATGGTCGGCGGCATGACCCGCATGCCCTTAGTCCAACAGAAGGTTAAGGAATTCTTTGGCAAGGAACCGAACCTGAGTGTCAATCCGGATGAAGTCGTAGCTTTAGGCGCGGCTGTCCAGGCTGGCGTCTTGCAAGGCGATGTCAAAGATGTCTTGTTATTGGATGTTACGCCTTTAACTTTGGGGATTGAGACCTTAGGCGGCGTCGCTACTCCGCTGATCGAACGGAATACGACTATCCCGACTTCGAAATCCCAAGTTTTCTCGACGGCGTCTGATGGTCAAACTAGCGTCGAGATCCATATTGTCCAAGGCGAACGGCCTTTAGCGCATGACAATAAAACTTTAGGCCGTTTCATCCTTGACGGTATTCCCTCAGCTCCCCGCGGCGTTCCCCAAGTCGAAGTCATGTTCGATATCGATGCTAATGGCATCTTGAATGTTTCGGCGACCGACAAGGCAACCAGCAAGCAGCAGAAGATTACGATCACCGCTTCGTCCGGCTTATCCAAGGATGAAGTCGAGAAAATGAAAAAGGAAGCCGAACTGCATGCCGAAGAAGATAAGAAGAAAAAAGAAAATATCGAGATCAAGAATCAGGCTGATGCCGTTGTCTTCACGATGGAAAAAATGTTGAAAGAATCCGGCGATAAGATGAAGCCGGAAGACAAGAAAGAACTGGAAGAAAAGACTGAGGCCTTGAAGAAGATCAAGGACGGTGACCAGTTTGACGAAATGAAAAAGAAGATGGAAGAATTGAATACGGTCGCCCAGAAGATTGGAGCCGCTATGTACCAGCAGGCAACGCCGAATGCCGGAGCGGCAGGAGCTGAGCCTAATCAAGAAACGCCGGGCGAGAAAAAAGACGACGTGGTTGAGGGTGAAGTGGAAGAGAAGAAATAATTAATTATTTATTTTGCGGTTGCCCCTCTGATTTTTGGAGGGGCAACTTATTGAATAAATAACTATGCCCAAAGACTATTACAATATATTAGGCGTTAATAAGAATGCCTCGGCCGATGAGATTAAGACAGCTTTTCGCAAGAAAGCCCACGAACATCACCCGGATAAAGGCGGGAGCGCTGAAAAATTCAAAGAGTATAATGAAGCTTATCAGGTTTTAGGTAACCCGGAAAAACGGAAGCAGTATGATCAATTCGGCTCGGCCTTCCAGCATGGCCAGGCCGGCGGCGGTTTCAATGGTTTTTCCGGTTTCGAAGGTTTTAGCCAGGGCGGCATGAATGGCATGAATTTTGATTTCGGTGATCTAGGCGAGATGTTCGGCGGTTTAGGCGATATCTTCGGTTTCGGCGGCGGCCGCCAGACGCGCCGGCGCCCGGCGCGCGGCCGTGATCTCGAAGTCGGAGTCGAGCTGGATTTCTTGACGGCCGCTTTCGGAACGGAAAAAGAAATCAATTTTCCTAAATTAAATGTTTGTTCGCATTGTGATGGCCAAGGCGCGGAGCCTGGCGCCAAGATCGAAACCTGCCCGGTTTGTAAGGGAAGCGGTTATGTCACTCGTATCCAGCGGACTATCCTAGGCAATGTCCAGGCTCAATCTGTCTGCTCTGATTGCCAAGGCGAGGGCCAGATTCCCGGTCAGAAATGTTCACGTTGCCATGGTAGCGGCCAGATAAAAGAGAATTTTAAGATCAAAGTCAGGATTCCCGCTGGCATAAATAACGAAGAGTCGATCCGCTTGAGCGGCCAAGGCGAAGCCGGGCCTAAAGGCGCGCCGGCTGGCGACCTGTATCTGAAGATCCGGGTTTTATCCCATAAGAAATTCCAGCGCGATAATTATGATATCCGGACCGAAGAACCAATCGGCTTTTCCCAAGCGGCTCTAGGCACTAAAATCGAGATCGAGACTATCCATGGGGCCCTGACCTTGAAGATCCCTGAAGGCACGCAATCCGGCACGGTCTTCAAATTAAAAGATAAAGGCGTGCCAAGATTGCACGGCCGTGGCCAGGGCGATCATTATGTCAAAGTGATAATCAAGACGCCAACCAGCCTGACTAAGAAACAGAAACAGTTATTGCAGGATTCTGGATTATAAAACCGGCCTGCTTTCATTCATCTATAAAAGAAGCCGTTATCTTTAGGGGCGGTCTTTTTGGTTTGGGAGTGGATTTGACGACCGGGGTCAGTGTGTTAAAATTAAAGCGTCATTTAACCATTAGCCTTTTGAGTTATTATGCTAATCGATACCCATTGCCATCTTAATTTTGCGGTTTTCAAAGACGATGCGGATGAAGTTATCCGTCGAGCTCTAAATAATGATACCTGGATGATCCTGGTCGGCTCGGAATACAAGACTTCGGGCCGGGCTTTGACTTATGCCAATAAATATCAAAAAGGCGTTTATGCCGCCGTCGGCCTCCATCCGATCCATTTGGAAGAAATGCAGGTTGAAAATGATGATGAGAATGGCGAAGGCGAATACAATTTTAAGACTCGAGCCGAAGAATTCAATTATGATAATTATGAGAAGCTAGCCAAGTTTGAAAAAGCGGTGGCCATCGGTGAGATCGGCCTGGATTATTATCATCTAGATCAAAGCGGTGATCTGCCGGCTTTGAAGCATAGACAGCAGACCGTTTTTATCCAGCAATTGCTCTTAGCCCGTAATCTGGATTTGCCGGCAATCATCCATTGTCGCCAGGCTCATGATGATCTTTTTTCTATCTTGACAGATTTCAAGAAAGAATACGCTCATATTATTCCTAATAACCGCCCCTGGGGCGTTATCCATTGTTTTTCGGGGGACGAGGATTTAGCCTGGAAATACTTTAATTTAGGGCTATTAATCTCTTTCACCGGCCTGATAACTTTTAGCAAACAATGGGATGACCTGATTCGCAAGGTGCCTTTGGACAAGATTATGGTGGAAACCGATGCTCCTTATATGACGCCTGAGCCTTTCCGGGGACAGCGTAATGAACCGCTTCTAGTTCAATACGTGGCGCAAAGAATAGCCGAAATCAAGAATCTGCCGCTGGAGCGGGTTTTGGAGCGGGTTTTTGCCACTTCCAAGGCTTTTTTCCGGCTCTAAATTATTGACTTTTATCAGGGTTTGCGATATAAAAAAGATAGGGTTTATTTTAAATATTTTGCCAAAATAAACGAGGACCAGCGCCTTTTTTATTTTTGACGAAGAAAAATATGTCCCAAGTCGAAAAACCTAAATCCGAGAACCAAAGCGATTGGGGAACGGCTTTGAAAATCTTTATCAACCTCTCGGTTTGGATCGCTTTTCCGGTTATCATTGGCACTTTCTTGGGCCGCTGGTTGGACCGAAAATATCACACTGATCCCTGGCTGTTCTTAACGACTTTAGGCGTCTGTTTCCTAGTTTCGATGTATGGCTTGATTACTAAGGCGGTTAAGGAGTTTAAGAAGATTGATCAGGAATATCAGGCTAAGAAGAAGATGGAAGCTAAGCCGATCACCGGTGCCAGTGAAAACGATAAAGAAAATTCGGTCGAGAATAAATAATCATCAAACCAAGTTAAATTATGTCCGCTGTTTCCGAACAAGCGAATAATCTGCCTATCACCGAAACCGGCGCTAATCCGGCCGCCACGGGGCAGATAAGCGAGCAAGTAAGCGAAGAACACACCTTATATGCCGAACCGATTGCCCATATCGGTAATTTTCCGATTACTAATTCTTTATTGAATTCCTGGCTGGTCCTTTTGATTGTTATTATCTTCGGTGTCTTAGTCAGACGTAAAATCCGTCTTGTGCCCCGCGGTTTGCAGAACGGCTTGGAAATCGTCTTTGAAGGATTCCTAGGCATGTTCGATGGTGTCACTAATTCTCGGAAGAAATCCTTGCAGTTTGCGCCTCTGGTTTTGACCTTTTTCTTTTTTATCCTTTTGAATAACTGGCTCGGTATCTTGCCAGGTATCGGTTCGATCGGCAAGATCGTGGTCGAAGACGGTCATAAAGTCTTTATTCCGTTTTTCCGCGGCGGCACGGCCGATCTGAATACGACTTTAGCTTTAGCGATCATCGGAGTCGTGGCTAGCCATATCTTAGGCGTGATCGCGACCGGCTGGTGGCATTATCTGAACAAGTTTATCAATATCAAAGCCTTTATTGAGATACCCAAGAAGGTCTTAAAGGAGCCGACGATCCTATTAGTCAATCCGATCAAAGCCTTTGTCGGACTGATCGAGATTATCGGCGAGCTCGCCAAAGTGGCCAGCCTGTCTTTCCGTCTTTTCGGCAATATTTTTGCCGGCGAAGTTTTACTCGCCTCGATGGCCGCCATCTTAGCCTGGGGTATCCCGATCCCGTTCATGTTTTTGGAAGTGATCGTCGGTTTGATCCAGGCTCTGATCTTTATGATGTTGATTTTGACATACTTGACGATTAACACCACCAAAGAAGAACATTAATTAAAATATTAATAATAGCCGCGCCGGCGTTTTTATGCGCCTGAGCGGCCAGAAAATTATGGAAAGTGTAATGTTAGCTAAAGCCTTAGCAATCGGCATCGGCGCCATCGGCCCGGGCTTGGGCATCGGTTTTATCGGCGCCAAAGCTATGGAAGCGATCGGACGCAATCCGGAAGCCGCCGGCAAGATCTTGGTTCCGATGTTACTCGTCGCCGCCTTTGCCGAAGCGATCGCGATTTACGCGCTGGTTATTGCTTTCAGTATCAAATAAGCTAGTAGCTTGATGTTGTCCCGTAAAATTTTTTTACGGGATCCATTAGTTTATTATCTTAGTAAAAATATGGAATCATTAATTTCCACTTTTCATGTCGATATCAGGTTGCTGTTAGCCCAGATTTTTAATTTTGCAGTCGTTTTTGCGGTCTTGTATTTCTTGGCCTTCAAGCCGATCATCAAGATGATGGGCGAGCGCAGCTCGAAAATCGAGAAAAGCTTAGAGGAAGCCAAAGAGATCGAACAGAAATTACAAGCCGCCGATGAGAAACAGAAAGAGATAATCAAGGAAGCCAAGAAGCAATCCAATCTGATTATTGAAGAAGCGGGCAAGAAGGGCGAAGAAAAGAAAACGGAAATGATCGTCAAGGCTAAGGAAGAGATCGGCCAGATAATCAATGCGGAAAAAGCCCGGATTTTGGGCGAGAAGGCGGAAACTTTGAAAGAGATCAAGAAAGAAGTAGCGGATCTGGTGGTTTTAACAGTCGAGAAATTATTAAATGAAAAGATGGACAGTGCTAAGGATACGGAGTTAATTAAGAAGATGGTCAAATAATATGAAAATAACCGTTAAACAATACGCTCAGAGCTTATTCGAACTGCTCGAAGGGAAAAGCAAAGCAGAGAGCAAGGAACTGGTCGCTAATTTCGTCCAGCTCTTGGCTAAGAATCGGGATCTGAATCAGGCCGATAAGATCATGGTAGAGTTGGAAAAGATCTGGGAGACGGCCGCCGGCGAATTAAAGGCGGAAATTACCAGCGCTCGGGAATTAGGCCGCGAGGGCAAGAAACTGGTCATGGATTATTTAAAAGATAAGACTGGCGCCGAGAAGATAATCTTGGAAGAAAAGCTTGATAAGAAGATTCTGGGCGGTTTCATCTTAAGATACGAAGGCAAGATCATTGATGGCAGTTTAAGGAGCAATCTGGAGAATCTGAAAGCGAAGATGGAAAAATAGTTCTTGAAAAAAAAGAAGCCTCGGGATTGAGGCTTCATGGTGGAATTTTGGGCTTAGTTTTTCTGACTTTTTTGATCAATTTTTTCGCGCAGGTTTTCGATGCGGGCGAGAATTAAGAGGCCAATGGCTGTTAATAAGAAAAACGCTTTAACTTGCTCCAAACTGAAGTGGTACTCCATATATGTGGCTACGGATTGGATGGATGTACTTTTGATAAATAGCTGATATTCAATATCCGAAAAGAAGACAAACATAAGAATAAACAGTAAAAAAGAAAGCGCGGAGACGAAATAAAAATAATTTTTCATGATTATACATTTTGACGGTTAAATATAATTTTGAAGATCAATTATAAATATTAAAATAAATTAAATAATATGTCAAGCACAAAAGACTTTATCGTCGAGCAGATAAAATCCCAGATAGCGGATTTTAAGGCTGATATTAAAGAAAAAAGCGTCGGAAGAGTCCTAAAGATTTCAGACGGCATCGCTTTGATTTCCGGCTTAGCCGAAGTCATGATGAGCGAAATCTTGATTTTTAAGACTGCCAAAAAAGAAGTGAGCGGCGTGGCTTTGAATTTAGAAGAAAATCTGGTCGGCGCTATTATCTTGGGCGAATATTCGGTTATTAAGGAAGGTGATGAAGTGGTTGGTACTAAAAGAATTTTGGAAGTTCCGGTTGGCGAGGCAGTGGTTGGTCGCGTTCTCAATCCTTTAGGCGAACCTTTAGACGGTAAAGGCAAATTAGATACCGATCAATTTTATCCCGTTGAAAAAATTGCGCCGGGCGTTATTACTCGCGCCTCCGTTAAGGAACCGGTCCAGACCGGTATCAAATCGATCGACGCTATGATTCCGATCGGCCGCGGCCAGAGAGAATTGATTATCGGCGACCGCCAATTAGGCAAGACGGCGATTGCGATCGATACGATTATCAATCAGAAAGGCCAGAACATGAAATGTATCTATGTCGCGATCGGCCAGAAAGAATCTAAAGTTGCCAATATCGTGGCCAAGCTCGAAGAAACCGGAGCGATGGAATATACGACTATCGTTTTAGCGGGCGCTTCTAATCCGGCCTCCTTATTATATATTGCTCCTTACGCCGGCTGCTCGATGGCTGAATATTTCTTAGATAAGGGCCAGGATGTCTTGATTATCTATGATGATCTATCCAAGCACGCCGTCGCTTACCGCGAAATCTCACTCTTGCTCCGCCGTCCTCCGGGCCGCGAAGCTTATCCGGGCGATGTTTTCTATCTCCATTCCCGTTTGCTCGAACGCGCTTGTAAATTAAACAAGGATTACGGCGGCGGCTCGATCACCGCTCTCCCGATCATTGAAACCCAGGCCGGCGACGTCTCCGCTTATATCCCGACCAATGTCATTTCCATTACCGACGGCCAGATTTTCTTAGAAGGCGATTTATTCTATCAAGGCAATCGTCCGGCCGTGAATGCCGGTTTGTCCGTTTCCCGGGTCGGCTCTTCAGCCCAGATCAAGGCCATGAAAAAAGTAGCGGGCAAGATGCGCCTCGAGGCCGCACAATATCGCGAGCTGGCCGCCTTCGCCCAATTCGGTTCTGATTTGGACGAAGATACTAAGCGGAAATTGGAAAGAGGCAAACGTTTATACGAAATCTTCAAGCAGGACCAGTATCAGCCTTTAGAAGTGGCTAAGCAGGTAATTATTTATTATGCCTTGATCAATGGCTTTATGGATAAGGTGCCGGTAGAAAAAGTGCGCGAATTCGAAGCCGGTTTATATCAGTTTGCCGATTTAAACAATGAGGCGATCAAAATGATTAATGAGAAGAAAGAATTAAGCGAAGAAATCGAAGCCAAGATCAAGATTTTGTTAGAAGATTATAAAGCGACTTTGGATTATTTGTTAAAGTAGTTTTGTCTCTTGCCTAGCTTAGATTCGCAATCCGCTAGCTCAATTCATATATATTATGGCTAAAACCAAGGAAATCTCCCGCCGCCTAAAATCAATCGCTAATACCAAGAAGATCACCAAAGCGATGGAAATGGTGGCCGCGGCTAAGATGCGCAAAGCGATCGAAGCCGTCTTGAAGACTCGCACCTATGCTAATCTAAGCTGGGAGACGGTTTTGAATTTGGCGGCCATCGCCAAGAATCGCAATGAAGCCACTCATCCTTTGCTCAAGCCCCGGAAGAATATCAATAAAGTCGCAATCATTTTGGTAACAGCTAACCGCGGTTTTTGCGGCGGCTATAATTCCGCGGTCATTAATAAAGCCAAAGAATCGATTACCAAGCATCCGCTCCCGACTGACTTTATCTTGGCGGGCAAGAAAGGGCAATTGGTCTATTCCCAGAATTTTACGGTCGCGGCCGAGTTTGAAAAAAGCGAATTATTGAAAGATGCCAAAGAGATCTTGCCGATCGTGAAGATGGCTTTAAGCGATTATGCCCATCATAAATACGATAAGATCTTAGTCGCTTATACCGACTTTATAAATCCGGCCAAGCAAGTCGCCCGCGTCAAGCAGTTACTGCCGATTGAAACCGAGAAGAATGATCCTTATTTAGGGATTGTCAGCAATGAAACGAATGTCGGTATCAGCCCGGAGATGATTACGGAGAAAGGCAAGAAGCATTTGAGCAGTGGCGAGTATACTTATGAATACACCTTTGAACCGAGCCCGCGCGAAGTTTTAGATAAGATGATCCCGCGTTTAGTGGAAATCCAGCTGTACCAGGCGTTTTTGGAAGCAAATGCCTCCGAGCACAGCGCCCGGATGAGCGCCATGCACCAAGCGACCGAAGCGGCTGAAGATATCGCCCACGAACTGAACTTGTCATATAACAAAGCCCGCCAAGCCGGTATCACTAATGAGATTTCCGAGATTTCCGCCGGTGCGAACGCCTTAGCAGAGTAAAATTTTAAAATAATTTCAATATTATGTCAGAGCACAAACAAAATTCCGGGCTGATCAAGCAGGTCATCGGCGTAGTCGTCGACGTCTATTTTGAGAATAAATTGCCGGAGATTTTTAATGCCTTGGAAGTTGATAACCGAGGCCAGAGATTAGTCCTTGAAGTCGAACAGCATATCGGTTCTAATTTAGTCCGCACCGTGGCCATGGGCTCGACCGATGGCTTGAAGCGGGGCGATAAGGTGGCTGATACCGGGGTGGCGATTTCCGTTCCCGTCGGCCAGGAAACTTTAGGCCGGATCTTCAATGTCTTGGGCGAAGCCGTTGATGGCGGCGAAACGCCGAAGACCGAGAAGAAATATCCGATCCATCGTCCGGCGCCGGCTTTTGTCGACCAATCCAATAATACCGAAATCTTAGAAACCGGAATCAAGGTCATCGACCTGATCTGCCCGATCGTCAAGGGCGGCAAAGTGGGCATGTTCGGCGGCGCTGGTGTCGGCAAGACAGTCGTTATCCAAGAGCTTATCCATAATATCGCTTCCGAGCACGGCGGTTATTCGGTTTTTGCCGGTGTCGGCGAAAGAACCAGAGAAGGCAATGATTTATATCATGAATTCAAAGATTCGGGCGTTATCAATAAAGTCTCGATGGTCTTCGGCCAGATGAACGAACCCCCAGGCGCTCGCGCGCGCGTCGCTTTATCCGGCCTATCGATCGCCGAGTATTTCCGCGATGAAAAGAATCAGGACGTCTTATTATTCATTGATAATATTTTCCGTTTCACTCAAGCCGGTTCCGAAGTGTCGGCCTTGCTAGGCCGCATGCCTTCGGCCGTCGGTTATCAACCGACTCTAGCTACCGAAATGGGCGAATTGCAAGAACGTATTACTTCTACCAAGAACGGTTCGATCACTTCGATTCAGGCGGTTTACGTCCCGGCTGATGACTTGACTGATCCGGCGCCGGCCACCACTTTCGGCCATTTAGATTCGACCGTGGTCTTGTCCCGGTCTTTATCCGAACTCGGTCTTTATCCGGCCGTCGATCCGCTCGACTCTTCTTCGATCATCTTGGATCCGAAAGTAGTCGGCCAGGAGCATTATGAAGTCGCTCGCGGCGTCCAGAAAATTTTACAGCGTTATAAGGACTTGCAGGATATCATCGCCATCTTGGGGATGGAAGAATTGTCCCCCGAAGATAAATTATTAGTAACGCGCGCCCGTAAGATCCAGAAATTCTTGTCCCAGCCGAACTTCGTGGCTGAACAGTTTACCGGCCGTCCGGGCAAATACGTTAAATTAACCGATACTGTCCGCGGTTTCCGCGAAATCTTAGACGGTAAGCATGATGATAAGCCCGAAGATAATTTCTATATGGTGGGCGGCATCGAGGAAGTCAGCCAGTCCCAATAATTTTAGTTTTAATAATTAGATTTCGTTTAGCCTTATGCCTAAAACGATAAAATTCGAAATCGTCACCCCGGAAAAAGTCGTCTTAAAGGAAAAGATCCTGCAGGCGACCGTGCCGACGGCGAGCGGCGAGATTACCATCTTGCCGGATCACATCCCCCTGGTATCAATCTTACAGCCGGGCGTTTTAGAAGTGAAAAAAGAAGACGGGACGAGTGAAATCATGTCGGTTTCCGGCGGCTTCATCGAAGTCTTGAAAGATAAGATCGTGATTTTAGCGGATACGGCCGAACGGGCGGAAGAATTAGATGAAGAACGGATCAAGGCGGCTCGGAAACTAGCCGAAGAGAACAAGAAGAATGCTAAATTCCAAGAAGACGTCGAATTTACCGACATTGCGGTTCGTTTAGAGAAAGAATTAGCGCGCGAACGAGCGCTCAGTAAATGGCGCAAATTAAAACCAGAAGCTTTTAAGAATAAAAATCAATAAAAATTAGCCATTAAAAACCAAGCAAGCTCTATGGAACAGGAAATCGAACAACATTTGCATGATTACGAAGATGTGATTGGACAGAGTTGGGCAGAAACAAGCGCCAATGAAGTTATCAAGCGCCTAGCTAAGGGCGAAGAATTACCAAAGATTCTAGATTCTCTGCCAGGCTTTGCCGAAAGCTTTGATCAAGAATTAGACACGATCGATTGTTCGGACGGCCGAGTTTTGGATGGCCGCAAGATCGGGATTGCCGGTTCAGGCCTGTTATTATCACCAGAGGAGCGGGCTAAATTCATCGCTCTTTATAAAGGCAAGACCAAAAAAGTCACTGCTCACGCTGATTGTGGAGCGGCCGCTAAGAAATTTGCGGAATTGCAGAGTGTCTCTCCGGAACAGATTCCGGCGGGCGTCACGACGGCTGATGACTACGGCGTTGTTTGCGCGCAAAAGTTGGCTGAAGAATTAGGGGCCGAATACGAATTCCTAGAACGGGAAGGGATGGCGAGCCCTAATCATAATGAACGGGCGCTGGTTTTGGACCAGACCGGGCGCTTTGATTCCGGCAGCCTGGAAGGCTTTCCACCCCATTTCGTTTGCACCGGCGCTGGCCTAGGTTTCAGTGAAGAGTATATGAAAGAAGAGTTGGAAACTTTGACTGGTATCGCTTTGGGCGACCATGGTTTTGGCCAGAGATTGTCAGAAGATAAGCCTTTCTATATTATGGTGGCGGCTAACGATTACAATAATTTGGCGCATTGGGAAAAAATCGCCAAAGAAGCAACACAGAAATTCGGCGCGCGCGTGGTCGTTGACGGTTTCGTCAAGCCCGGTGATCCGGAAAACAATTAAAGGATTTCGAATAAGATTTTAAAAAAGGCCTCTGAAAAGGCCTTTTTGTTATTCAAGGATTATTTGTTTTTTATAGCCACAACCAGGCCAAGACGACCAACCCCAAGATTATCCGATACCAGGCAAAGGGGATGAAATTTTTCTTCTGGATGAATTTCAAGAAGAATTTGACGCCGATCAGGGCCGTGATAAAAGCGCTGATAAAACCTAAGGCTAACAGAGAAAATTCCGGCTGAGAAAAGTGCCAACTGCTTTTGATCAGATCCAGGCCGGTTGCCGCCGCCATAGTCGGGATGGCGAGCATGAAGGAAAATTCCACCATGGTCTTCCGGTCGATCCTCTGGCTTAAACCGCCGACAATCGTGGCCGCCGCTCGGGAAACGCCCGGGACAATAGCCAATGATTGGCAGCAACCAATAATGAAAGCTTGGCGGTAGGAAATTTCCGAACTTAAAGCTTTCTCCTGCTTGTAAAAACTATTTTCAAACCAGATTAAGATCAAGCCGCCGAGCAGAAGGGCGATGGCAGCGATATAATTATTGCCTAAGAGATAAGTCTTGACGATTTTATAGAATATCAAGCCGATGATCGCTGTCGGTATAAAAGCGACGGCGAGTTTTTTGATCAGTCCCCAATTCGTAATTATCCGTTTGAAATATAAGATTACGACTGCCAGGATGGCGCCCAGTTGGATGAAGATATCAAAGCTTTTGATAAAATCAGTTTCCGGGATTTTCAGCCAAGACCCGGCCAGCATCAGATGGGCCGTCGAAGAGATCGGCAAGAATTCAGTCAGGCCTTCGATGATGCCTAGGATCAAGCTATGTAAATAAGTCATATTATTTAGCGATTATCGCCGTTGCCGCCGATCTGGTTACGTTCCAGACGGGAAAGCAGCTTATCAATATTAAGTTGGGCGACTTCTTCTAAGCTCAGGCCTAATTCAGTCGCGATTTGAGCGATATACCATAAGACATCGCCTAATTCTTTTTTGATTTCTTCTCTTTCCGTGGTTCCAGCGACGCCGCCCTTATCGCGGATGATCTTTTTGATCTTTTCGGCCACTTCGCCGGCTTCGCCCGCCAAGCCCAGGGTAGGGTAGATGAAATTGTTGCCCTTATCAGGATAGATGGCGGTCTGGCGGCTCGTTGCTTGATATTCTTGGAAAGTCATATAAGAGTGATCTTAGCTTTAATTTTTTTAATTTTAATTTCAGCCCTTTTATTTTACCCCAATCTTAGCTTTTTACCTAGTCTTGACAAAAATATTTTATTGTGCTATTATTAGATAATTCTTTGAGAATTAAATAAAATTAACCGAAATAAAAACCAAAAATCAGTTAGTAATGAAAAAAATCCTATTTGTTCTGTTTTGCGCTTTAATTAGCGCTAATGCTAGCCTTGCCCAGATTGAAAATATCAGGGTTAGTGATGCCATTAACGTCGATCAGCTCTACGCTGGTGCCTTGAGCTGGACCTCGTTCAAGATTGACAGCCTGGACCAAACCAGTACCACCAATTTTCGGGTCGGCGCTTTAACCACCTGGCGGCCAGCATCCTATTTAGCTTTGCAAGGAATGACGATCTATGACCGGTCAAATAATACTGACTGGGCCATGAACCAGTTCTCAATTATCGTTAATCCGACCAAAGCCCTGAAGATCACGGCCGGTAATACAGGAACCCTGATTACGGAACAACGTCCCCTGCCGACTTCGGCCGCTGGGCAATTCGAAACTTGGGCTCAGGCCCAGATTCCCGGCGGAGCTTTATGTGCCAAAGCTAGTTATCAGATTAATAGCAATTATCTGGTGGGAGCGGGCATTACAGCTTACTATGATCAGCCTCGCTACGAGGCCAAGGTAGCCTACAAGAAGTTGGTCCTATCTGGATACTACGAAGAGTATTCTAAAAAATGGGGCAGCGTTTTCACCTTATCAGCCGGCCGCTGGAATAGCACCTTGGTTTGGCGCCAGGACGATCGGATCGGCAACACGATAACTTTCGATGCTGGCAAGAATAAAGACTATTGCTTGTATAGCGACATCGGCTGGAGTTTTGACCAAAACAAATTGCTCCGCGGTGAGTGGGGAGTCCTTAAAACTTTCTCCGGAAAGTATATTAAGGGTTTGATTGGCCCCGGTTATTGTTACGAAGACCGAAGTATCCACGGTTATTTATGGATACATCTTTAAAATTTCGCGGCTCTTTAGGAAAAAGGCCTTATTTCTCGAAAAAATATGAGAAATAAGGTCTTTTTTTATCTCTTGACAGCGCTCGGCTAAAGCTCTAAAATATTAGCAGTTTAGCAGTCAGTTGCATTGACTGCTAAGAAAAAAATAATAATCAAATAGAAAAATATGAAACTCAAACCTCTTTTTAACAATGTGATCATCAAAGCGATCGCGCCTGAAGAAATCACCAAGTCGGGGATAGTTTTGCCAGACGCCGGAGATAAAGCCAAGCCGGAAAAGGGCGAAGTCGTGGCAGTTGGTAGCGGCCGGATCCTGGATAACGGCCAGACTTTGGCTATGACTGTCAAAGCCGGTGATAAGGTCCTGTTTAAAAAATATTCTCCGGATGAGATCAAGATCGATAATGAAGAATTCTTAGTCCTGAATGAAAGCGACATCGTCGCGATTATTGAGTAAAAAATAATTTAATCTGAAAAACATATGCCTAAGCAAATAATTTTTGACGAGAAAGCCCGTTTAGCCTTAAAGCGCGGCGTCGACCAATTAGCGAACGCTGTCAAAGTCACCCTTGGCCCTAAGGGGAGAAACGTCGTGATCGATAAGAGCTATGGCGCGCCGATCATTACTAAGGACGGCGTGACCGTGGCCAGGGAAATCGAATTGGAAGATAAGTTTGAGAATATCGGAGCTAGCCTTATCAAGGAAGTCGCTTCCAAGACCAATGACGCGGCTGGTGATGGCACGACGACCGCTACTGTCTTAGCCCAGGCTATTATCAGCAACGGTTTGAAATTAGTGGCGGCCGGTGTTAATCCGATCGAGATCCGTAAAGGGATCGAGAAAAGAGTGAGCGAAATCGTGGCTGAACTTAAAAAATTAAGCAAGAATATTTCTACGCCCGAGGAGATCGCTCAAGTGGCTTCGATTTCTGCTAATGACGAGGAGATCGGCCAGATAATTTCCGAGGCCATGGCCAGCGTCGGCCGGGAGGGCGTGATCACGGTCGAAGAGGGCCAATCCTTCGGCATCGAGAAAGAAGTAGTCGAAGGCATGCAATTCGATAAGGGCTATATTTCGCCCTATATGATCAGCAATCAAGACACGATGAAAGCCGAGATGTCTGATCCTTATATCCTGATTACTGATAAGAAGATCAGTTCGATCCAGGAAATCTTGCCCCTCTTAGAAAAAGTCATCCAGAGCGGCAAGAAGGATTTAGTCATCATTGCCGAAGATATCGAAGGCGAGGCTTTAACGACTTTTGTCTTGAATAAACTGCGCGGCACTTTCAATGTCTTGGGCGTTAAGGCTCCGGGTTTCGGTGATCGCCGGAAAGCCATGCTCGAAGATATCGCGATCCTGACCGGTGGCCGGGTGATTTCTGAGGAAGTCGGCTTAAAACTTGATAAGACCGAAATCGAGGATCTGGGCCAGGCGCGCAAGGTCGTGGCCGCTAAGGATAATACCACGATTGTCGAAGGCCGGGGCGAAGATAAAGCGATCAAGGCGCGGATCGAAGCTATCCGCAAAGAAAAGGATAATGCTGATTCTGATTTTGACAAAGAAAAGCTCCAAGAACGTTTGGCTAAATTAGCCGGCGGCGTGGCTGTCATCAAAGTTGGCGCGGCCACGGAAACGGAAATGAAAGAAAAGAAATTCCGGATCGAGGACGCCTTAAACGCTACTAAAGCGGCGGTCGAAGAGGGCGTGGTCCCCGGTGGGGGCTTAGCTTTAGCGGTCGCTTGTTACGGCTCGGATTTTGCCAAGTTTGAAATTGAACTTAAAGAAATGAATAATACGGCGGTCGGAGAGAAGATTATCAATCAGTCGATCTTAGAGCCGATCCGGATGATTGCCGCTAATGCCGGCGTCGACGGAGCTTTGATATTACAGCGGATTATCGAAGAGAATAAAGGCGCCCAGGAAATCAAAGGCTATAACGCCGCGACCGGCGAATTCGTGGCCATGGTAAAAGCCGGTATCGTTGATCCGACTAAGGTCGTCCGTTCCGCTTTAGAAAACGCGGCTTCCGCGGCCATGATGTTCTTGACGACCGAAGCGGTCATTACCGATAAGCCGGAAGAGAAGGGCTGCGGCCATAAGCACGATCATGGGCAAGGTGGTTATGGTGATATGGATATGATGTAAATTTAGCTAAATTAAGATAAAATAAAAAAAGAGTGTAAGCTTAGCCTTTGTTGGCTCGGCCTTGGCTGGTTTGGCTATCGCTATTGTCTGGGCGTCCGCGAGTAAGCACTTAGCGATTCAACCTTCAGTCTTGGTTCTTAGCCGCTTAGCTATTTGCAAAGGGCCGCTTCCCAGAAGAAGCGGTTTTTTGATTGACAGAGCATTTTGGCAGTGCTAGGGTAAAAAAAATGGGCGTTTTGCTCTTTGACAATTATTGCTTGATTGTCCAACTTAAAAACCAAAACAATGGCTGATAAAAGTCAGGATTCGTTGAGAAAAGCGAATCAAACCGAAGAGGGATATTTGGGTCCCCTGCGCGAAATCTTGCGACAGCTTGATGACGGCGAACTGACCCTTAAGCAACTTCAATTAATGACCGAACATCTGAACCCCTTCGATCCGGTCCTGCTCGGTGAGCAGGCGGCGGCGTGGGTGAAGTCAAATGTTCAGTTGGATAGTAATTTTTTCCGAGTAGATTCTTTCTATTGGCCAACGGTAACTGGTAAAGATGGGACGGTATACAAGGTAAATCCGAAAAAAGATATTCGGGAGATCGTGTCATTACCGGTTAATCGGATGCGCCAGTTAGGTCACGGAGAAATACCGACGCCAGATCAGGTGAATTCTTTCTGCGGCATACAGCTTTTTACTCGCGATGCAATACTGCGTGAAACTAGAAAAGCTAATAAACACTTGCCTAGCGTCATAGAATGGAAAAAAGTTTTGAGTGACCATTTCTCAAGAAAGCTGCGAATCCCACGCTCGGTAATGAAACGATTGGTCCTCAACTCCGCCGAGTACTACTGGGAATTGTTTGACGGTTTGAACCCTAACGATTATAAGGCTTTACTGGAAAAGCTGAATATAAAGTTGGTTAATTATTATTATGAACCGATCGGATCAATGACTGTGGGGGTTTGGGGCAATTATCATTGCCAAAACGGAGTGAGTATCTCCTTTGATTATTATGGTGGCCGCTGTTGCATTTCCGTTGACCCTGTTGATAGGATGAAGGCGGCTCGCTGTTTGAAAAGCTAAAAAATTTAGAAAATGTAAATGGCACCCCTTACCCAAGGGGTGTTTTAATTTGTCCCGACCGCAGGCTTTTGCTATAATATAGCCGTAAAGATTAAATCTTATTATTTATTATGGCTCCAAAAGAGAAAATTGAAATTTTGCGTCGAAAGCCAGTAGTCGTGGCTGTTTCCGGTTATTTCAACCCGCTCCATGTCGGCCACTTGGATTATTTGCGCTTAGCTAAAAAATTGGGCGATAAGTTGATTGTCATCGTGAATAATGATAAGCAAGTCGCCCTCAAGGGCCGGGTGCCGTTCATGCCGGAAAAGGATCGGATGAAAATTGTGGCCGCCCTTCGTGATGTCGACCAGGTCGTCTTGGCCATCGATGATTATAAATGGCCGAACGGCGAAGTGCCAGTGATCAAGACTCTGGCCAAGCTCAAGCCGGATATCTTCGCTAATGGCGGCGATCGCCATAATAAAGCTAATGTTCCAGAATACGACGTTTGCCAGAAATTCAAGATTAAGATGGTCGACGGCCTAGGCAAGAAGATCAGAGCCAGTTCAGAAATGATCAGCCGGGCCGCCGCTCATAGGGCCAAGAAAAAGTAGTTATGAAGAGGCTTTTGCATTATATAATTTTTAGTGCCTGGATACTCTTGATTACCGGAATAGTCGTCTGCCTGTTGAACTTACGCTCAATTTATCGTGTTTTGGTCGTTTCGAACGAGAAGAATCTGCCTGAGTCTTGGCGTCGAGCGATTGCCAAAGTGACCCATCAGGACTTGGAACCGAAAGTGGTCTTTAAGCCGGAACAGACGATCCAGGTTTTGGAGGGTTGGAATGAACGGGAAATCAGCCAATACTTTGAGGGCCAGGGTCTTTGGCAAAGCGAGGAGCTCTTGGAACTTGTCGGTTTTCCAAAATATGATTATCGTCAGGAAAAAGCCAGTAATTGGCCGACGGATTTTTCCGGGCAATATGATTTTTTAAAAGACAAGCCCAAGTATTATAGCTTGGAAGGCTATCTTTTCCCCGATACTTATCGCATCCACGCTTCTTCAACTGTTAAAGATGCAGTCTTTAAGATGTTGGATAATTTCGATGCCAAATTGACACCGAAGATGCGACAGGATATCAAAGCGCAGGGGCACACGATTTATCAAACCGTGATCATGGCTTCGATTTTAGAAAAAGAAGCGCCCTTTAATCCGTCTGATAAAGATAATCGCGATGCCCGTCTGATCGCCGGCATCTTTTGGAATCGCCTGAAGATCGGCCAGGCCCTGCAGTCGGATGCCACCCTGTCTTATTGGTTCGGCGATAAGAACGCTCGCCATAGTGGGGCACAACTGGAAACTGATACTCTCTTCAATACTTATAAATATCCGGGCTTGCCGCCAACCCCGATCTGTAACCCCGGCTTGTTAGCGCTTCAGGCGGCGATTTATCCGCTTGATTCTGATTATAATTATTTTTTAACACCGACCGGCGGCCGGCAAGTCGTCTTTGCTAAGACCTATGAAGAACATTTGGCCAATAAGGCTAAATACTTAAAATAAATCTATGTTCGATTCCGTCAAACCGGAATTCAAACTCGATAGTAAACATAATTTTCAATCGCGACCGCCTCGCCCGCCTCGACGACCTTTCCCTTGGAAACCGGTGGTTATCCTGACCGCTATTCCGCTTCTGGCTTTTAGTGTCCTCTGGCCGAGCTTCAAATGGCTCCGACAGGCTTATCTTAATTGGCGTCATCCCCAGGCGCCAACGGTTTTGGTCGTGACCGACATTCCGCGTTTAGAAGGTAGTCTGCCGGCGGAGCAGACTAGTTCGACCGCTTCAACCATGCCCTTTAACGAGAAAGTCAAAATCGAATACCTCAGTTTTAGTGATTTTTACAAGACTCCGGCTCAAGATTTTTCTAGCCAGCTCAAAAGCTATTCTTGGCCGATCAATGTTAAGACGGATACTGATAATTATTATGAGACCTCTCGGCAATTTGACTTAGATCCGGCTTTAGCCGGTTTGAATAATGACGGCCTGGGTTTTATCGCTAATCCCTGGGACAAAGACCACCCTGATTTTCTCGGTCTTTATGACAAATTGGTCCAAACCGGCGCCCCGGTCCTAATAACCGCTGATTTTATAAATTATTATTATCAGAATAGTTTGAAGCAGACTTATCAGGATATTGAGAGTCGCGTCTTCTTTGATAATCTTTGGACGATTAATAAGGGTCTGTATCTGGTAGCTAAAGATCGCTACGAAACGCGTTTCGATTCCGCCACTTCAGCCAACGACCCGTTGAAAGAGGGCGCCCGGCAAGAATTAGCTTATTTGGCGGTCGCTTTGGAATTATTAAAACCGACCCAAGCCCAGATAAATTTAAACAAGGATCTGGTTCTGCCGGATAAATTCAATTCTTTAGAAGCAGAGTCTTTTAACTATATCTTGCCGGCTTATCTGAAAAGCGATGTTGATCGGGAGTTAAAACTGATCCGCGAGGCTAAAGCTAAAACGTCTAAATCTCCAGTCCTGTTTTATGCCAAGGATTACACGATCTTTGCTGTGCCTAAAGAGTATCGGGCTAATCCGCGCCTGAATAATTTCTATCTGGCCGCCCGCTGGTTGAACGCACTTTGGCCGCTCAATTATAAGAGCCAGGCCTGTCCGGATTGCCTTTTGGATAAAGACGATTGGCGGGTCAGTTTAACGGCGGCCGCTTTGTTGTCTAAGGATCTGGGCGATCAACCTGAGCTTAAACAGCGTTGGGCTCGGATTTATAAGATCATTTATTTCTTCAAAGGCTTGCGTGAAGATTATAATTACGTCTATTATCGCGATCGCTTGTCCGCCCTTTTCGGTCCGGAGGCTGATCCGATGACTTTGTTTGCGACTGACAACAAAGAAGCCGAGGCTAATCTGGAAAAATGGCGCCAGGATTTATTACAAGCGGATTTTTCCGAATTAGCCGGCGGTTTTAGGTCAACGCATCCGGAACGGGAAACTAAGCTGGGTTTGAAATTCATGGCCGATTTTTACTGGCCGAATGATTATATCTTTTCCCGCTTGACCGCGCCGGCGGTCGGCGCCTATCAGGGAAGCGGCCCCAAGAATGTCTTGAGCGGCTGTTGGCTCAAAGGCATCTATAGCCGTTGTCATGGTCTGGCGCTTGATGCTATTGGCCTGGTGCAAACGCCGGATAAAAGTAATAACTATTGGCGGGAAAACACGGATTTTAAAGCCTACGCTGATAATCTCGATTCTCTGCGAGCTTCTTTATCTTCGGACCAGATCTGGCATTCCTCCGGCTATTGGTCGACCTTGGCTTACATAAAGATTGGCTTAGATTCTAAGTCGGTCGGGCCAGAACAATCAAAGACTCGAGCCGGGCGCAGCCAAACCTTAAAAAGCGCTCTGGCCGCTCTGATAAATTGGCAGCTGCCTTTAGACAAATGGAGCTTGACTCCGACCGGAGCCAGCGGCGCCCTGAAAACTGATTTGCCGGTTCCGGATAATATCTACATCGAGCCTCGTCTGAACCAGATCCAGGAATTAGCCGCAGAGAGCGAAATGATTACGGAAATGTTCAAGGCTTTGAATCTGAGCGAAGAAGCTAACGTCGCGGTCTTGAGATTGCAATCCCTAAGCAGCGACCTTAATGATTTAGCGGCTGTCATAAAAAAAGAACTAAGCAATGAAGCGCTTAGTTCCGAAGATAAACAGACGATCTTGGCTTGGCTTGGAGCCTACAAAACCGATCAAGCCGGGGCTAAGCAGTTGAGCTTTACTCCCGGAGCGGATAATAAATATATCAAGGAAGATCTCAGTCGTCTCAAACTGATGCTGATGGTCAATCAGCAAGCCGATCGGAAGTTCCTGACCATCGGTCCGGTCTTCGACTATCAAGAAAGCCGGCCTTAACGTTGATAGAAAAAGACATAGGCCTGTCCCCCGGCTACCGGCCAGAAGGCGGTCGCTTCCGGTTTGGCTAGCTCAATGATCTTCTGACTATCCTTCCAATATTTATCAATTACGAAATAGGCCTCGTTGACCCCGACGAGATCCATGGCTCTTAGCATGGTATCCCGCTCGGGGTTTTTGTAAACCATCTCCAGGTAATATTGATATAAAGGACCGCTGGTGGGAATCGGGTAGAAATAGAGCGGGCCGGAAGCAGTTTGATAATAATGGTCAAAGCCCAGCGCCTGGAGAGCGGCGGCGCTAGTCTGCTGGTTAGCCAGGACAAGATAATCGTTCCGGCTTTTTTTGGCGATCGAGTTGACCGCTTCCCAATCGGCTTGGCTGGTAGCATAACCGCGGGAATTGAAATAATTATCGCGGCGCGGGTAGGCGCTATAGAAAGAAGCGCTCAAGATCGAGACAAATAGGACTGTCCAGATCAGGCGTTCGCCCGGGTTTGATTTTAAGATCTTGGATGCCAGAGTGAGACCGGCCTCGATAATGAAAGGCAGACTTAAGATTACTAAGATTACCAAGAGCCGGGCGGTAAAATTATCTTGTTCATAGCTGATTAAGGAATCAAAGTTTAAGAGTCGGCTCAGACACCAGGCGATCAAGACGCCGCCGGCGCTTAGGAGCAGGTTATTCCAGCGGTGATCGGAACGGGGGTTCTGGCGGTAGCGCCAAAGCGCCCAAGCCAGGACGATGATTATGAGAATCGCTTGGTTGAAATTGAAGAAATAAGTGAAATTGAGCCAGAGGTTTTCTTGGTTAGGGAAGAAAGAGGTCGGCAGCAAGTGCCAAGCAAAGATTTCGGCCAGGGCGTTGAACTTCAAGCGGCCACCGGCGGAAAAATATAAAGCTAAAGGCCAAGACAGGCAGAATAAGACAAAAAGCAAGCGTTTCCAAGAAGCTTTTAGCCGGCCGGGATGCTTTTCTTGGTAGCGGTCAAAAAGCCAGAAAGCTAAGAAACCGCCGGCTGCTAGACCGGCCAAGGGATGGACAGCGAAAGTGGCCAAAGCCCAGATCAGGGGCGGCGCCAGATTCTTATGGACGTGCAGGGAGCTGAAGATAGTCAGGATTAAGAAGATATAAGCTAGATTCTGGGGTGTGCTGATGATGAAGCCGGAAAAAGGCAAGATCAATAAGCCTAGGACGACTAGTCCTTTAACTGTTTGGTTCTGATTTTTTCGATCGCTTTCCAACCAATTAAAAATCGCGACCGGTAAGAGACTAGCAGCGAGCAAAGGAACCAAAAGACGATTCAGCCAGTAGATGGGTAGGCCGAAGACCTTGTTCAAGACGATTATCAGGCCGTAGTCGCCTAAATAATAAAGCGGTTTAGGGAGGACCAAGCCTTTTTGAGCGATCAGTTCCAATGTAGCTTGATGGATAAAGGGATCAAAGCCGTAATTTATCTGATAAACGATCAGGGCCACGGAAAAACTTAGGAAATAATGAAGGCTAAGGCCAATAATTTTAGCCGCACGTGGCAGAGCCGAGCTGCTCAGGGCTTTGATTAAGACTAGGCTCAGGACTATATAGATCAGCCAAAAATATCCCGGTACCACTTCCCAGGGAGAGATTAAGGGCTGGCCGCTTTGGATCTTAACCAAGGTAAAGAAGGCTAGGAGATAAAGGCTCAAGTAGGCTAGGGCCAAGGCTAGGCGCCCCGGCCGACCCTTGGTAATCATTTCGCGGTCAAGTTTTTCTTTTTCTTCTGATTCCGGATCCTTGATCACTAGCAGCCAGATGATGAGAGCGGCGATCAGGCTGATAAGTACCCCGAGTTTATTCAGGGCATAAAAATAATAAGTCAGGGCGCTAGTTGAAACTAAAAGGCCGATCAATAGGCTGATGGCCTCAAAATTAAGATATTTTAGGATCGGTGATTTTTTCATACTGTTTTTATCATAGCAAATTCTTGCTAAAAATGGTAATTTTTGGTAAATTTAGACCAGAGAAGCCGCGCTTTAAGCGGCGATTTTATGTCCGCCATCAAAGAACGTATCCAAAAACTCACTAAGCATTTTACTTGGAGCGGAGTCATTGTTTTGACGCTGGCTGTTTTTTTCGCGCTGGCTACTTCTTATTATAACTATCAGCAGTTAGCCACTTCCGGCCAGATCAAATTCAATTCACCCGATGAGACCGCTAATTATTTCTTTGCTCAGAATTTCAGCCAGACCGGGCAGATCGCGGCTGACGAATCCTTAAATCTTCACGCTTTCGATCTGGTTCATCCCCGCAGCTTCCGGAGTGATTATGGCACCTTAAAGCCGGTCAGCTTCTTGGGAATCATCCTGGTTTTTGGCGAGATCGCTTCTTGGTTGGGGGTTTGGATCCTGCCTTTTTTGACTCCGATTTTGGCTGCTTTAGGCATTATATTTTTTTATCTTTTAGTTAAACGTTTATTTTCTTCCGAACGAGTCGGTTTGATTGCCGCCGTCATCTTGGCGACTTTTCCGGTTTATGTCTATTATAGCGTCCGCAGTTTTTTCCATAACGTCTTGTTTATCGTTTTCCTGATCATCGCCTTTTATTTCTTATCTTTTTTCTTGGATAGAAAATATGCCCGCCAAGCGCGGCGCTTCTTCCAGATCGGCTTCAAGCGCCCGATCTTTCTCGGCTTTATCTGGTCATTTTTAAGCGGGCTTTTCTTCGGCCTGGCGATCATGACCCGGGCTTCAGAATTAATCTGGCTCGGGCCGCTGCTATTTTTGATCTGGCTTTTCAATATCCGGCGGGCCGGCGTTATCAAACCGCTCTGGTTCTTAAGCGGTTTGGTCTTAGCGCTTCTCCCGGGTTTCTATTATAACCAGATCCTTTACGGTTCGCCTTTCTATGGCGGTTACGGCGACATGAACCGTTCTCTGGCCGATATTTCCCGAGCCGGCCAGGGCCTGATCAACGGCGCGGTCAGCGCTAACCAGGGAGCGGTCGAGAAATTGGTCCAGGCCATCGTCCATAATATTTTTTATTTCGGTTTTGATTTCCGCTTGTCTTTGAAGATGTTCTATTACTATTTTGCCCTGATGTTTTCTTGGCTCCTATTCATGGGTTTCTGGGGTGGCATCTTATTACTGGGCGATAACTTAGTCAGATTCAAGCGTCGCTATTTGGTTTATCTGCTTGGCTTAATCCTGACTACGGCCATTCTGGTTTTTTATTATGGTAGCTGGAAATTTAATGATAATCCGGATCCGAAAAGCTTTACGATCGGTAATTCCTATACCCGTTATTGGTTGCCGATCTATCTTTTCTTTATTCCCTTAGCATCATTATTTATCGTTCGGATCAGCCGCTTGGTGTTGGAGCCGGGGAAAGAAGGAAAATATCATCTTTATCGCTTGCCTCTGTTTTGGAGCAATGCCGTCCAAGCAGTTTGCGTTTTGGCGATCGCTTTTTATTCCTTGATGTTCGTCAGTTTCGGCTCGGAAGAAGGCTTATTCTATCTAGCGGCCAATAATCATAATGATAAAGTTACAAGCGCCCAGGTCATCGCGGCCACCGAGCCGACAGCCGTGATCGTCACCCAGTATCATGATAAATATCTGTTTCCGGAACGCAAGGTCGTGGTCGGCTTGCTCAATGACGATAATATGAATTATTATTATGCCCAGCTGGCCAAAGTGGCGCCGGTCTATTATTATAATTTTTCTTTTGCCCAGAAGGACTTGGATTATCTGAATAATACGAAATTAGCCAAAGTCGGCTTAAGCATCTCTTTCGCCAAGAAGATCGACCAGAATTTTTCCTTATATAGATTAAGCTTGGTTCGGCCTCTTAGCAAGATAGTTAAGGAATAATAAAACCAGGAAACAAAAATCATGACTTACCACATCATTACCATCGGTTGCCAGATGAACAAGGCTGACAGCGAACGCCTCGCCGCTTATTTAGAAAAAAATCGCTACCAGGAAGTAGCTGATTTTAAAAAGGCCGAACTCGTCGTCATCAATACTTGCGGAGTCCGGCAATCAGCCGAAGACCGTGTCTATGGTTTGGTCAACCAGATCCATAAATTCAATCCCGGGGCCTGTTTGGCGGTTACCGGTTGCCTGAGTAAGCGGAGCGATGTCCGAAAGCGTTTGCGCGATAAGGTTGATTTATTCTTCCCGATCAATGAAACCCCGCAATTACTGAAATTATTAAAGGAGGGCAATAAGCTTTTGAAGTTAGACGAATTAAGAGAGTTGTCCGGTGAAAAATATCTGACCATTATTCCGAAATATGAGAGCGCTTTCAAGGCTTTCGTTCCGATCGGCAACGGCTGCAATAATTTTTGTTCCTATTGCGTCGTGCCTTATGCCCGCGGCCGCGAAGTTTATCGGCCAGCCGAAGAAATAATCAAGGAAGTAAAAAAATTAGTCAAGGCCGGTTATAAGGAGATAACCTTGATCGCTCAGAACGTGAACAGCTATCAGTCCTCGGGTTCGGCTGGAAAATTGGATTTTGCTGACCTTTTAAAAACCTTAAGTTTGATCCCGGGCAGTTTTTGGTTGCGTTTTTCCTCCAGCCATCCTAAAGATTTGAGCCCGGAGCTGATTAAAGTTATGGGGGCAAGCGAAAAAATCTGCTCTCATCTGCATTTGGCCGTCCAGTCCGGCGATGATAAGATCCTGAAAGCGATGAACCGTAAATATACCGCTCAGCATTATCGTGATCTGATCAAGCGGATCCGGAAAGCCAAACCAGGGATAGCGGTCAGCACGGATGTGATCGTCGGTTTTCCGGGCGAGACTAAGTCGCAGTTCAATAATTCGGTTAAGCTATTCAAGCAGTTGGATTTTGACCAGGCTTTTATCGCCCGTTATAGCCCGCGCTTCGGTACGGTGGCCGCGAAATTAAAAGACAATGTTTCACCGGCCGAGAAAAAGCGACGGGAAGAAGTCCTGAGTGCAGTTTTAAAAAAGAGCGCTTTAGAAAATAATCAAAAGCTTCTCGGTCAGACAGTCGTAGTATTAGTCGAAGGCCGGAATCGGAAAGGGAAATATTTTGGTTTGACCTCGGGCTCAAAAACGGTCACTTTGACTGATAAAAAAGCCAAGGTCGGCGAGTTTGTTAAAGTTAAGATCATTAAAGTTAGGGACTTCGGCTTAGAGGGAGAAACGGTTGGATAAATTAGGAAGTGAATATTGGCTAAAAATAAAAAAGGAGCCGGTTAAAACTTTTTAAGTTTTAACATGCTCCTCTTTATTCAGCGATTCAATTTAAACCGGACTCTTTGGCTACTGGTTGTTGATTGGATAGCTTTGCTTCGTTTCTTTTTTAAGCCGGTAGATTGTTTTCATAGGCGAAGTTTTTGACTTGTTATAAAAAAGAGCAACATCGGCTTAAGATATTAAACCATCTTAAGTTGATTTGATTATATAATATTAAAAAATAGAGGCAAGTTTAATGAAGTTTTATCAATATGTTGTCAAGGAAATCTAAAACTGAAATTTTACCACGCGTTCTAGTTATCTTAGGGCCGACCGCCAGCGGCAAAACGAAATTAGCCGTGGCTTTAGCGGCGAAGTTCAAGGGCGAAATCATTAGCGCTGACAGCCGCCAAGTTTTTAAGGGCATGGATATTGGGACAGGTAAAGATTTGAGTGAGTATAAGATCGGCCGTCAAAATATTCCTTATCACTTAATTGACGTCGTCAAGCCGACGGAAGATTTTGATTTAGCGAAATTCCAAGTTTTAGCTTTCAAAGCGATCGCTAAAGTCTTAAAAAAAGGTAAATTGCCGATTTTGGTCGGTGGCTCGGGGCTGTATTTACAGGCGGTGGTTGATAATTATGATCTCGGTCGAGCCGGTTCGGATCGGGAAGCCAGGACACGGCGGGAAAAGCTAGCGGCCGAGGAACTCTTAGCTGACATCGAGCGGCTTAATCCGGCTTTTGCCAAAAAGATCAATGAGAGCGATCGCCATAATGCCCGGCGTTTAGCGCGTTATTTAGAAATTGTGGAACAGGGCCGAGTTAGTGATTTGAAAAAGGCCGTGCCTTATGAGTTTAAATTAATCGGCCTTAATCCAGGGCGAGAGGTTTTGCGGGAGAAGATTGAAAAACGCTTGCGCGAGCGCTTAGAAAAAGAAGGTTTAGTCGAGGAAGTGAAAAAATTGCATAAGCAAGGGGTTTCCTGGCAGCGTTTAGAAAGCTTTGGTTTAGAATATAAATTCATCGCCCATTATCTGCAGAAAAAGATCGAGTATGAAAAGATGGTAATTGATTTGAATATCGCTATCCGCCAGTTTGCGAAACGGCAATTGACTTGGTTCAAGCGTTGGGAAAAGCAGGGGAAATCGATTAAATGGTTCAAGGACGCGGCTAAAGCGGAGAAGGCTTTAGAGCGAGGCATTATTTAAAAGTCCGTTTATCCAAGTAAAAAGAGATTCGGAAAGAACCTCTTTTTTGTAATTGAGAATTAACTATTCAGAAGCCGTTCTAAAGCCTCTTTGGCGATTTGCGGGTTAGCCCGACCCTGGGTTTCGGCCATGACTTTACCGATCAGGAATTGGATAATATTCAGTTTGCCTTTCCGGTATTCCGCCGCTTGGTCAGGGAAGGCAGCGATTATTTTTTGAGCGGCGACGGCAATCTCGTCCTGGTCATGGCTTTGCTCCAAGCCCTGCTCTTTGATTATATCTTCAGGATCGCTCCCGGTTTCAGCCATGAGGGCCAAGACTTTCTGGCCAGTCGAAGAATTGATCCGGTCTTCATAGATCAAGCAGATGAGCTCGGCCATGTTTTCCGGCGTAATCTTTAATTTCCGGATATCATTATTATCGCTCGCATTTAAGATTTTTAAGATTTCGCCGCTGATCCAGTTGGCGGCCAATCGCGCCAAGCGTTTGTCCTGGCCGGCGATATCATCGCCCTTGGCTTCTGTCCAAGCCTTAAGTTCGGAAATCACTTCCTCGGTCCAAGCGGCGATTTTCTTATCCATGATCAAGACCTCGATCATTTTGGGATCGAGCCCATATTCGGAAATAAAACGCTGTTTTTTAGCGGCGGGCAGTTCGGGCAGATCGGCCCGTAGTTTTTCGATTTCCGTTTCAGGAATTTTC
>Ga0265297_10002309_pt1 | contig 39529 bp, 41 predicted proteins | sample Munlanlwell13791_FD_192502 | JGI IMG/M metagenome (GOLD analysis project Ga0265297, IMG submission 192502) | Leachate microbial communities from a municipal landfill in Southern Ontario, Canada - Leachate well 137-91 | ecosystem: Engineered > Solid waste > Landfill > Unclassified | place...
CGAACAGGGCATCGGGACGGTGGGCAATATAGGCGATGATCGAGGGATCAATCCCTGCCTCAATCGCCCAGCTGCGCCAATCTTCGACATTCGCTTCCATCTCGAGATGGACAAAACGATTTGCCAACGGGGAAGCCATCCGAAATACCACCCCTCTATCGCTCTCACGATTCCCAGCGGCGATGATCGCCCATCCATCAGGGAGTCTGTATTCGCCGATCTTACGATCCAGTATTAACTGATAGGCCGATGCCTGAACCATCGGTGCGGCGGTATTGAGTTCGTCGAGAAACAAAATCCCTTTCTCCTGAGAACCGTCCGGTAAAAATGCGGGAGGTGCCCAAATAGCCGTGTCATTTTTGGCGTTGAAAAACGGGATACCGCGCAAATCGGTGGGATCAAGCAATGAGAGACGCAAATCGATAAACCCAATCCCCTCTTCCCGGGCGATCTGGGCGACAATGGAAGATTTTCCGATCCCCGGAGGCCCCCATAAAAATACGGGGACTTTCCGTTCGCACAGATGGGAAAGCGATCGTTTGACGCTGAGCGGATTCATACAATTCCTTTAGGCAATGACTGCTTAAAGCAATGCAATTCTTATACGAATAAGGGGGCGGAAAGAGTCAATAACTCCCCTCGCCTACCGAGATGACATAGTTATTATCCACTTCGACAACACTGAACCCATGCGCTCCGCAGAAACTCTCATTAAGCTCTTGCGCCCATGCACGGGCAATTCGCATCGCATTTTCTTTATCATCAAAGGTTTTTATCTGAGGCATCCCTTTGCGGATGGCACATTTACAGAGTTTTTCAACGACCACATGATATTCCATAATTTATCCCTTACAGCCGCAGCCGCCGACCATCCCGATGACATAATTGTCATTCACTTCGACAAGCTGAAATTCGTGTTTACCGCAAAAATGACCTTGCATATAGGCCAGTTGTGTCTGCGCCGCTTCATGCGCAGTCTCTTTGGCATCAAAGGTCGTGATTTGAGACATCTCCTCTTTTTTTGCACAGCTGCATAGTTTTTCGATAACGACGTGATGTTCCATGGTGTTTCTCCAAGATTGATTTTTAAAAATATCTGCATAAGGTGTTCCAGAACGCATTTGCTAATAAATATAGTTTTTTGTTGTTTATGAAGTGATATAATCAAAAACGCTGCAAAAAATAGCATTGACCTCTCAAACGCCAAAGGAGACACAAAAAAATGAAAGTGGCGTCGTAAACATGGCAGTGCTGCTACTACCGTAAACACATGGGAATCGAGGTATTGTAATGAACGCAAAACGTTATAAAAAAGAGCTTCGTGAACTGCAGATAGAACTGGTCAAATTTCACAAAAGTGTCATCAAAAAAGGGAAAAAAGTATGCATCATCTTCGAAGGGAGAGATGCGGCGGGAAAAGACGGAACGATCAAACGGTTCAATGAACACCTAAGCCCCAGAGAGGTGCGGACCGTAGCTCTGGGCAAACCCTCCGATCGGGACAACAGCGCCTGGTATTTTCAGCGTTATGTCCCCCACCTGCCCGTCGATGGGGAAATCGTTTTTTTCAACCGAAGCTGGTACAATCGCGCCGGAGTGGAGCGTGTCATGGATTTTTGCACCGATTATGAATACCGGCAGTTCATCGACCATGTAGGTGATTTTGAACACTTGCTGAGCCATGCCGATATGCATTTTTTTAAATACTACATCGATATTTCAAAAGAGGAACAATGCAAGCGGCTCAAAGACCGCAAAGATGACCCTCTCAAGCAGTGGAAACTCAGCCCCATCGATAAAGAAGCGCAAAAAATGTGGGACGCCTATTCCCAAGCAAGAGATGAAATGTTCATCAAAACCAATTTTGCCTATGCCCCATGGCATATCATCCGTTCCGATAGCAAGAAACGGGTTCGGCTCAATGTCATCAAACACTTTTTAAGCCACGTGGATTATCCCGGAAAAGATAAAGAAAAACTCATTTACGATCCTGAAATTGTCTTTGAATTTGACTCTATCTATTATAAAAAGGGCTTGATATCCACATGATTGCGCCCTCCATCTTTGGCAATGTAGAGTTGCGCATCCGCCAATCTATAGAGTTCTTCGCACGTCATATCTGAGCCGGAAACGGGATGATAGACCGCGATTCCGACCGATATCGTCACATACAGCGCAGCGTTGTTTTTTTCATGCGGTATCTCCAACGCTTCAACGGCTCCTCGGATGCGGTTTCCGAGATCCAGATATTCTTCGCTGCTCATACTGCTTACCACGATTCCGAACTCCTCGCCTCCGAGTCGGAATGCATACTCTCCGCTGCGGGATGTATAAAATTTCAAGACCTCGGCGACTTTGTTCAATACGATGTCTCCGGCTTGGTGTCCGTAGGTATCGTTGTAGAGTTTGAAATTATCGACATCGATCATCATCAGCGCCATACTCGAATGGTGCCGCTTTACACGGTTCATCTCTTCTTTGATGATTTTGACGTAATAGCGCCGATTGTACAAACCGGTCATCGAATCGGTAATGGCAAGCTCCTCGATAATCTTCTTATCGGTAATATCCTGTCGGACTGCCGTATATCCGGTAATGGCTCCGTCCTCTACGTTAGGCGAAATCGTCATATCAACCCAATAATATCCTCCGCTTGCCGTACGATTTTTAATCTCGCCGTGCCAGATATGGCCTGAACTAATCGTTTTCCACATAGACTCAAACATTTCATTCGGCATATCGGGATGACGTACGATACGATGGTTTTCTCCGATAAGCTCCTCTTTGGTATAACCGCTGATATTGCAAAATGCTTCCGAAACATAGGTAATGCTCCCCTCCCTGTCGGTTTGCGAGGTGATCACATATTGATCGATAATATCGATATAGGCATTAAGCTGTTTGGATTTGAGTTTAATTTTCGCTTCCAACGACTGATTAAGCTCTTCGATTTTTCCTTTCTGATCGGAGAGGAGGATATTTTGTTGATTCAACTGTGTAATTTTTTGATTAATGTCAATCGACATATTATCAAATGACCGAATTAATACTTGCCATTCCAAGTCATAATCTTCAGAGATAATTTCTCTATTGTATTTTCCTTCCGAAATCTCTGAAGCATACTTCGTCAATGCCGCAATCGGTTTTGCAAACGAGCGAAAAAGGACATAGAGCATACTCACAATCACACTCACACCGATCAAAAAGAGGAGTAAAATCGTCGTGAACTGTCTGTACCACATTTCCAATAGCTCGTTCTGATCGATTGTCGCCACGATATTCATCCGAAAATCATCCTGATACCCCCATGCCGCCGCGGCATCATTTCCTGTGCGGCCGTGCATATAGAGCTGACCCGATTTCCCTTTCAGTGAATCAAACAATGAGGTAAGACGGAGAGAATCAGACGAGTTAAATGCTTCGATATCACTGTGGCGCACAGGGGCGGCGACCATTAGTTTGCCGTTATGCCGGAATGCTGCGATAACCTCTCCCGTTTTCCCCAATTCTGAGTAGTCATTGATGACATGCTGTATTTTTTTATTATCCATCTGCACGGCCACTACGCCGATAGTTTTTCCGTTATCGACAATCGGCTCAGCAATAAAAGCCGCAAAATCATTACTCGGAACATAAAAATCGTAATCGGAAATATTGGGTTTCGCATTTTTTAGTGCGCCGTTAAAAACATAGGCCAGCTCCGTTTGGCGGTACTCCCCGTAGACAAGGTTCGTATGAAGGTCACTTTCATGTTTAACCGTATAAACGATGTCCCCATCCAAATTAATAATGAATAAATCATAAAATCCGTTCTGGTCGGCAAAAGAGGCCATACTATCCGAGAGACTTTGGGGAGGGTTGTCCCAGAATTTTTTTTCAAAAATAGGGTGATGGTGTGCGGCGAAAAAGACCAACTGCTTTAAATTATTTAAAGCGATATACCGCTGATGGGCATACATATCTATTGATTCGATTTTGTGTTCTAATATCTTGTTTATCCGGGTCAATCCGTTCGTGCGGATCGTATCACGCACTTCCCAACCGATGCAAACGAGGGTAATCAGGGTGACAGATGAAATAGCCGATAGCCAAATCACTACCCGTCTTTGCACCGTCATTTTATTCATAAAGACCACAGACGACTCCTCTGCTTTTTCTTATAATTCCATCACCGATTCACAAAGTAAACATAATTTAACTTAAAAAATTATTTATTTTATCAAGTCTATCCCTATTTTTACAAAATAAAGACCTATACCAAGAGGTTAAAAGCAAATATAAGCATGAATAAAGGTTAAAGAAAAGATTCGGACAGGGTCAGGAGAGCGGTGTCGTTTTTACGACAAAATAGAGTTCGTCTTTGAGGAGATTGAGATGTTTGACAACATTGTCCCGACGGGTCTCATCCATGGCGAAATGTTGTTCGATAGAATCATAGATACGGTCGATATTCGCGTAAACTTCTTTGAGCAATTCGGCTTTGATTTTATCGTGTACGGAATTCATAGGGTATCCTGTTCATTTGACTAAACGCTTTTTACGTAAGCGCTCAACCAAAGGAATCCCCGCAAAAGCGGGGAAATGACGAAGAAAAAATGAAGCGGTTACCCCTATGGGGTAAACCTTAGCGAACAAGGTCGAAGAAATAGTCGGTCGTTGCGATGTTTTTAGTCTCTTCATCCAATTGATCAAGAACTTTGTTCGTGATCCAGGTAAGAAGATTCAACGCACCGTCGTATCCGCTGATAGAATAGCGGTGTAGGTGATGACGGTCGAAAATCGGGAATCCGATGTAGATGAGCGGTGTACCGGTGTCGCGCATCAACTCTTTACCGTAGCTGTTACCGATCATGAAATCGACAGGCTCAGTGAAGAGAAGTGAACGCATGTGCCACAAGTCTTTTCCAGCCCATACATTGAGGCTGTCTTTTGCCGGAGATGTATCGAGCAATGCTCTCATCTCTTCTTCCCAACCGTTCGGTGCATTGTGGCAAAGAACGTGAGTCGGCTCTGCACCCATCTCTAACAAGAATGAAACTGCACCGATTAGGAAGTCAGGATCTCCCCAGATCGCGAATTTTTTACCGTGCATGTACGGATAGCTGTCTTGCATAGCATCAACCAGACGGCCGCGCTCTACTTTTAGTTTTGCAGGAACTTCAGTACCTGTCAATTCAGCCAATTTCATAACGAACTCGTCTGTCCCTTTGAGACCGACCGGGTTAGAGAAACCGCCTTTGTGTTTCCAACGTTTTTCGACCATTTTCATAGTTTTAGACGTTGCGTATTTTTGCAAGGAGATCGTTGCGCTTGAATTGATACAATCTTTTGCATCATCCAATTTTGTTCCCCCCTGGAACATTTCGTAACTACCTGCAGGCATATCCCACTGGTCAGAGTGGTCACCCAACATGATGTACTCAGTTCCGAACGCTTCTACAATGCTTTTTACTGAACGGAGACTTCCGATATACGTTTCAAAACCGGGGATGATGTTGATACGTTGTTTCGTTTCCCCTTTTTGACCTTCAGTGAGCTGAGACATGATACCGTGCATCATGTTGTCATAACCTGTGATATGGCTTCCGACGAATGACGGAGTGTGTGCAAACGGAACAGGATATTCCATCGGCAAGAACTCTCCGCCGTCTTCTTCTTTTGCAGCAAGGATAAACGCTTGCAAGTCGTCACCGATAACTTCTGCCATACAAGTAGTAGAAACAGCGATCATTTTAGGTTTATAAACGGCTGCACAGTTTTTAAGACCCTCTTTCATGTTCACAAGACCACCGAATACCGCAGCGTCTTCTGTCATAGAGTCAGAAACACACGGTGTAGGCTCTTTGAAGTGACGGGTAAAATATGAACGGAAATACGCAACACAACCGTGTGAACCGTGTACGTAAGGCATAGTACCTTCAAACCCGAGTGCAACCATAACCGCACCAAGAGGCTGACATGCTTTTGCCGGGTTAACAGTGATCGCTTCACGAGCAAGGTTTTTCTCACGGTAATCCCATGATTTAGTCCACTCAGCAATCTCTTCTACTTTTGCAGGGTTGATTGCGAGCATAGACGACTCAAATTGTTTTTTGTTCGCGAGTACTTCTTGGTACTCAGGTCGTTTAAACAGGTCTTTCCCGTTTACGATTTTTTCTACTTCTTGCATCTTGTTTTCCTTGGTATAGACAATATTCTGCCTCATACGAGGCAAGGAATTTTTCAAAGCGCCAATTAGCGCAAAGGCCTGTTGCGAAAGCCAACTCAGAGTTTTAATACCGCTGAGCCAGACTATAGTCGCTCAGCCTAAGAGGAAGAGGCTCTTCAGCCTTCTTTCTCCCATGGTGCTTTTGAATGTGCCCATACAGGAGAGTTGATCGCAAGATCCATATCCTGGGCGAAAATAGCAAATCCGTCGTACCCGTGGTAAGGTCCGCTGTAATCCCATGAGTGCATCTGACGATACGGAAGACCCATTTTTTGGAATACATACTTCTCTTTGATCCCTGAAGCTACAAGGTCAGGCTGAAGTTTTTTAACGAACGCTTCAAGCTCATACTCATTGACGTCATCGTAGATAACGGTCGAGCGGAAAATCTCTTCTTTTGTACGTTTGTAATCGTCGTCGTGCGCGAACTCATAACCGGTTCCGATTACTTCCATACCCAAGTCTTCATAAGCACCGATAACGTGACGTGGACGGAGACCGCCGACGAACAACATAACCGTTTTACCTTCAAGACGAGGTTTGTATTTTGCGATAACCGCATCGATCATCGGCTGGTATTTAGCGATAACTTCTTCACATTTTGCTTGGATGCTCTCATCAAAGAACGCCGCGATTTTACGGAGAGATTTGATCGTTTGGCTCGGTCCGAAGAAGTTATACTCGATCCAAGGTATCCCGTACTCTTTTTCCATGTGACGGCTGATATAGTTCATTGAACGGTAGCAGTGAAGCAAGTTCAATTTTACTTTTGGTGTCAATGCCATCTCTTTAAGAGTCGCATCTCCGGACCATTGTGCAACAACACGAAGGCCCATCTCTTCCAAAAGGATACGGCTTGACCATGCGTCACCGCCGATGTTATAGTCCCCGATGATCGCAACGTCATACTCAGTCGCTGTGACATCGCTAATATCCACGTTGACTTTACCGTCAAAGATATAGTCACGGACCGTGTCATTTGCAATGTGGTGACCCAAGCTTTGAGAAACCCCGCGGAAACCTTCACAGTTTACCGGAACGATCGTTTTGTCAAGCTCTGCCGCTTTTACTTTTGCAACCGCACCGATGTCATCCCCGATCAAACCGATCGGACACTCGGATTGTACGGTAATACCGTTATTCAATGGGAAAAGAGTTTCGATTTCATCGATACACAAACCCAATTTTTTGTCTCCGCCGAAAACGATGTTGTTTTCTTGGAAATCCGAACAGAAGTTCATCGTTACGAATGTATCGACACCGGTTACCCCGATGTAATAGTTACGACGCCCTGCACGGCTGTATTGGCCGCATCCGATAGGACCGTGGCTGATGTGGATCATATCTTTGATCGGACCCCATACAACCCCTTTTGACCCTGCATAAGCACAACCGCGTTGGCTCATAACACCCGGAACGGTTTTTTTGTTAGAGCGGACATCACCGCACGTTTTTTGATTTTCATCATTTGGAGAACCGACGCCTAAGTGTTTTTCACGGTTTTTCGCCGCTTTTTCCGGATAGGCTTTTAAGATCTCTTCAATGGCCGCTTTTTGTTTAGCTTCTAGTGTTTCTGGACCCATAATACACCCCTTCCTTACGCGACTTCGATACGGAATTGTTCCATCGAATCAAGGTTTTTGCACAATTGCATTGTTTCATCATCCGCTGCATCTACACGTTTAGAGATAGCTGACATTTGGTAACGGTTCATGTAGATCATGTATTTTTGCTCTTTAGCAGGGTTCTCTTCTTTGAAGTAATGAACCAAAGCTTTGAACAAAAATGTATTTTTGTTGGTGTAGCTGATCCACTCTTTATCTTTGTCTTTCGTACCCATCAAAAGTTTGATCTCTTTAACGTCACTTGTATCAACATCAGCAATTTTTTCTGCAACTAATTCGTCTGGAATGATATTCCCCATTGAAGCTGGGAAGTGAAAACCTAATACAAACATCTAATCTCCTTTTTCTGTTCTTTTCTTTTCATTATTAACAAGATGTTATACGTCATAGAACTCTATGACAGCCATTGAAGATTCCTCAAAAGAGGAACCTCCGGGGTTATTAATTACGCTTCGTGCGCTGCTTTACCGACTTGAGACTCATCGATTTCATCTTCAAGACCGAATGCAAGAAGCAATTCTTCTAGCTCATCCATACTGATTGGAGTAGGGATAATTTTCATGTCGTTGTAAACGATTTTACGAGCAAGCTCTTTGTATTCGCGAGCTTGGTCAGAATATGGGCTGTACTCAACAACCGTCATACGGCGAAGTTCAGCATGCTGAACGATGTTGTTACGTGGTACGAAGTGGATCAATTGAGTTCCAAGACGTTGTGCAAGCTCTAATGCAAGATCGTATTCACGGTCTGTCATACGAGCATTACATACTAGACCGGCAAGACGTACTCCACCGGTGTTTGCGTACTTCAAAATCCCTTTAGAGATGTTGTTAGCCGCATACATCGCCATCATTTCACCTGACATAACGATATAAATCTCTTGTGCTTTACCTTCACGAATCGGCATTGCGAATCCGCCGCAAACAACGTCACCAAGAACATCATAAGAAACGAAGTCAAGACCTTCTTCATCGTAAGCACCCTCTTCTTCAAGAAAGTTAATCGCAGTAATAACACCGCGACCTGCACAACCTACTCCCGGTTCTGGTCCGCCTGACTCTGTACAGTTGATCCAACCGCCCGGAGTTTCACGATCGAAAAGACCTTTACCCCAAAGACGTGCTTGTTCCATCTCAACATCTTCAATTGTTCCAAGTTCCGCTGCAAGAGAAAGAATAGTATCTTGTGCTTTCTCGTGAAGGATCAAACGAGTTGAATCCGCTTTCGGATCACACCCAACAATCATAATATTTTTCTCGAAATAGTGTGCCATTGCTGCCAATGTATTTTGAGATGTAGTAGATTTACCAATCCCACCTTTTCCGTAGAACGCGATTTGTCGCAAGCTAGCTGCTCCAGCCATGTTAACCCCTTTTTTTGAACTTCACTTAGGTTGATGCAATGAGCGTTCTATGGTTTTTTGCGACATTTCATCCAACAAAGTGACAAAATGACACTTTGCAGACAAATTTGTAGGAATAGGTTTTGCAGGGCACACAAACAATATTAATAATATAAAAAATATATTAATATTTACGCTAATAGATTTAATGAACGAGAGTAAAATAGCTGCTATTCAAGCAGTTCTTCGAGAGTTTCTATGGAAGCCGGTTGATAATAATAGTATCCTTGGATCGAATCGATTCCGTTATCGCGTAGAAATTCCATCTCATCAATACTTTCTACCCCCTCTGCCAGCACTTCCATATCCAGCCCTTTTGCCAAAGCAATGATTGTTTTAACAATTGTCTGATTTTTAGGTTCATGAGGTATATTTCGGATAAATGAGATATCTATTTTAAGCTTATCGATCGGGAGATTTTTGAGATAGGAGAGGGATGAATATCCCGTACCGAAATCATCGATCGATACATGAAATCCTTTGTTTCGTAACTCCTCTAAAATCAAAATCACTTTTTCGGGGTTAGAGAGAATCGAACGCTCCGTAATTTCAAGCTCTATCCATTCGGGTTTACATTGTGTATTTTCTAAAGTCCGTTCAAGCATAGCTATAAAATTGGTATGGATAAACTGATGCGCTGCAATATTGACCGCTATTCGTCCCTTGAGAAGATTGGCATCCGCCCACCGTTTAGCTGTTTTGAAACTCTCTTTTATAACAAATTCTCCAATTTCAATGATCAACCCGCTTTCCTCGGCAATCGGGATAAAATCGGATGGTGAAATTGCACCTTGCGGGGAGAACCATCTTAGCAATGATTCGAATCCTATAATCAAGCCGCTTTTGGGATCAACCTGCGGCTGAAAATAGAGTTTTAATTCATGATTTGATATGGCTTTTTTGAGCTGAGTCATGATTGTCATTCGATAGAGCGTTAGTTCGGTCAAATCACGATTGTAAAAACTAAAAGTATTTTTCCCCAAATTCTTTGCATTGTACATTGCGGCATCGGCACATTGTAATAGCTCCTCCGTCGTCTGTGCATCGTCAGGATGCATTGCGATTCCGATACTGGCAGTAATATAAACATCCCTCTCTTCTATCAAAAAAGGGTGATTAAACATCCCGGAAAGCCGCTTCATTGCTGTATCGATTAGATTTTCACCCTCTTTACATAAAACAACAATGATGAACTCATCTCCTCCACTCCGTACAATAAATGAGTCTGCAGGAAACGATTTTTTCAGTAACATCGTTACGTCAATCAATACTTTATCTCCAAAACCATGTCCGTATGAATCATTAATCTCTTTAAACCCATCCAGATCAAGAAACATAAAAGCCAATTTGGTATTTTCAGAGATTTTTTTCTCCATAAACTCATTTAAACTGAGATGGTTGGGAAGCCCGGTAAGTTCGTCATGGTGTGCCAAATGGTCATACCGCTCTTTTTCCATTACGATCCTGATTTGGTCTTCTTTCTGTCTTGTAATATCTTGCATGACCCCTTGAATTTTTGTCACTTTTCCTTCTTCTATAACCGGAGACCCAACGGTTCGAACCCACTTATGGGTTCCTATCGCCGTAATAATTTCGAGCTCCAGATCATACGGTTTAGCAAACGTAATAACATCATATATCGCTTGTTCTATAATCGGTCGTGATTGCGGCGCATAGAATTCAAGTCCTTTGTTTACGTCTATGGTTGCATCCGGCGAGAGATCATGTATCCGAATAAGTTCATCCGTCCATTCTCCCTTCATGGTTGCAATATCAAAGCTCCATCCACCGATTTTAGCAATATGATTTGTTTGAGAGAGCAGTTGTTCATGCGCTTTTTTACGGTATTTTCCCAATTTTACCGCACCGTCTACCCTTGCGATCAGCTCGCCGCTGTGAAACGGTTTGGATAGATAATCATCTGCACCGGAAGTCAACCCTTCAGCCTTATCGATCTCTCCTGCACGCGCTGAGAGCAAAATAATCGGCAAAGAGTACGTATATTCGGCGGAGCGGATTTTCTTTAAAAATTCAAAACCGTTCAACCGAGGCATCATAACATCGCTGATTACCAAATCCGGCAAACTCTTTTGACACATCTCCCATGCATCTTCTCCATCCACGGCTAATGAGACACTGTATCCGGCATCTTTGAGCAGTCGCCCGATGAATTCTCTCATATCCGCATTATCATCTGCGATAATAATGTGCCCTTTGGTATTCTCATTGGGCGGTTGAATATCGGATATTTTATTCTCACTGTTCCAACGTGCCGCTTCGGCAAGATAGGTTTGAGTATGAAGCGGTGTATTCTCCGTTCCATCATCGACATGCTTAGTCGATTTAGAATCGGAATCACTTTCGTGCATTCCAAGCGGCATAAAAACCGTAAACGTTGTTCCTACTCCCACTTTGCTTGTTACCTCGATACTTCCTCCCTGAAGTTTCACAAGCTCTTGAACCAGAGAAAGACCTATCCCGCTCCCCTCATACGATCTTCCCTGAGAATTTTCAACCCGATAAAACCGTTCGAACAATTTTGGAAGTTCCTCTTCCTCTATCCCTATTCCGGTATCTTGCACTCTCAATACCGCCTTGTTGTTCTCTGATCGGGTCGATACGGTAATGGATCCGTTATGGGTAAATTTGAACGCATTTGAGAGGAGATTCAAAACGATTTTTTCCCACATCTCTCTGTCAATTTCGACCCATTCAGGAAGAGGCGGACAATCGACGACCAATTGCACATTAGCAAGTTCCGATGCCGATGAAAAATTACTCGCCAAATCGGCTGTCAATGCCGAAAAATCTGTGGCTTCATACGCCGCTCTCACCCGTCCCGCTTCGATACGGGAAAAATCGAGCAAGGTATTGACCAACTTTAATAATCGCAAAGCATTTCGATGGATAATCTCAATATCAGCAGTAAATCTATCCGTTTCAAGCTTTTGATGATTGGATAGCAGCTCTTCCACAGGTGCTATCATGAGGGTCAATGGGGTCCTGAACTCATGCGAGATATTTGAGAAAAATTCTGTTTTAAGCCGATCCAGTTCTTTAAGTTTATCGTTGAGTGCGGCAACCTCTTTTTCTCTGGCTTTAATCATACGGTTGGCTTCTTTGACCTCATTCGCCCGTTTCAATACCTCGGCTTCCAGTCTGTTTGTTTTCAAATCCGATGATTGGCCGACTGTCCTGTTAGCTTCTTGGAGCAAAACAAAGTCGGTTACATCTTCAACGTGATGAATAATATACTCTACCTTCCCCTCTTTTCCGAATATCGGTACATTAACGGGGCTCCAGTATTTGACTTCAAAGCCGTCACTGCCGTCTCGAAGGGGAATATCGTATTTTTGTACTCCCATAATATCGGTTTGAGCGTATCGAACGACACTGTCCAATGAAATATGCAGATCACTTACACCACTGACAGAAGCATCCCTCGGGTTATCCGGAAAAACTTCAAACAGCGGTTTTCCGATGACAATTTCCCGTTGAATTCCCGTTGCTGTCAGATAATAATCGTTAACCGCAACAATGGTATAGCTATCATCGGCACAGAGGATGAGATAAGGGTGAGGACTCGCTTCAAACAGTTGTTGAAAAAAAAATTTAGAATGACGCATTGACGTCTCCGAACGAAACAAATTTTATTCCGTTTAATTATAACACCAAATGAAAACTTTTTACTTTCACGATCTTTGGACGCTTTATAAATGGTAACATTTGAAAAATTTTAAGCGATTCAACCTATTATTTTATCGCTCCCTATATGTCAAAATAATATAAGCGTATAAAAATATCGGCTACGTCACGATCAGTCTGGGCCTGGCAAAGTTCGATAAATCCGAAAGCGTCGAAGCGTTTGTGAAAAAAGAGGGGAAAAACGGAGTCGCTACGGCTCTAAAAAACGATTCTGCCGGGGAATTATAAATCGACCGGTCAGGATATCCGGTACATCAGCCCCATATGGCTGAGGGCAAACCCTTTGGTGCAATAAAATGTCAAGGCGGCGGAATTGCGATGATCGGCCCCGAGGGAAAGGCGCCCGTACCCTTTTTTCACCGATTCAGCGATAAGAGCCTCTACTAAACGCGATCCGATCCCCCTCCCGCGATAGCTTTTTGTGATGATCAGATCTTCTATCAATCCGACCGATTTTCCGATCGCCGTAGAGATCAATTTTTGCATCGATACCATCCCGATAACACGGCCAAAATCATCGGCAACATACACATCGGCATCCGCGTTTTCCAATAATAAACGCAATCCGCTTTTTTGCACCTCTTCATCGATAACAAAGTCGTCTTCGATGGCGAAAAGTTCCGAAAGCAATTGTCCCATCGCTTCGATATCGTCCATCGATGCTTTTCGGATAATGACCGCTTGACTCACGTCACTTTCCGATATTCGTGTCCGCTTCACTCGTAGACAGCGAGTAAAAGCTTACCCGATTGCGCCCGCCGTTTTTGGATGCGTAGAGGGCATCGTCCGCCTCTGAAAAAATTTCTTCGTGGGTTTCGTGTTCCGGATGAAGGATACTGATCCCGATACTTGCCGTCACAGGGATAGCCGTTTCATCGAACATCACCGGTTCGGATGCAATGGCGGTACGGATTTTTTGACCGATTTCCAAAGCAGTTTCGGCACTGGTCTCTGCCAAAATGACAACGATCTCTTCTCCTCCGTAGCGGCCGATAAAATCGGTTTCTCGCAAACACTCTTTCAAACGTCCGCTCACTTGCCGTAAAACTTCATCCCCTCCCATATGCCCGTAGGTGTCATTGATCTTTTTAAAATGATCCAGATCGATGACCAGTATCGCGATTTGGTGCATGTAACGCCGTGCGCGCTTGAACTCCATCTCCATCATCTCTTCAAGGTAACCGCGGTTCCATAATCCGGTCAAGGCATCGGTCTTGCTCAGCAATTCGATCTCTTTCGTCCTCTCCTGAACGAGTTCTTCAAGGCGCTCTTTCTCTTCACGGGAGCGATTGATGGCACTGTAGTAAATCGCCCGCGCGATGAACAATGCAAACAAAATGGCAATGCCCGCGGTCATCAATGCCGTTGTCAGCAGCCTCTTCTCATTTTTGACGTACGGAGCGGCATCGGTCAAGAGTAAAAGATGCTCGCTGTTGCCACCGATATAGGCCACGTTGGGCATAATCAGCCGATAGATAGGGCGATTGTCCATCTCACTCAGCGCCGGAGGAGGGTAATCACTGGTATTGGCTACTTTCCCCAGTATCGCTTTGTTGCTGCTTACGACCACTTTGCCCTGTTTATCCACCAGACTGATCTGAATGATATTTTTGGCCGTCTCGACATAATGGCTCAGAAAATCGTTCAGATCGGTCTTCGAATAGATAAGCGCACTGTTATTGATAGACCCTTCGATCGCTTTTAAAAGATTGATGATGTCGGTTTGGCGGCGTACTAAAGAGACCTCCGGAGTCTGCTTTTGCGCGACGGGCTTATAATCGGATATATCAACCGCCAGATCGATGATACCGACGAGTTTTCCATTGAGCTTGATAGGATAATAGATAGCCATCACCGGAACATAGTCTCGGGTCTCAAAGAAAAACTTGCCCAGCGTATCCGTTCCGTCCATCGTCTGTTTGAATTGGGCCGCATTGTAGGTCTGACCGATCTCTTCTTGGAACATCGAATTGCGGATCGTTCCGTCGGGCTCGATGTAACGGAACTCGAAAATCTCGAGTCCCAATGAGACATCATTGATCAGTTTTTGGATGCTCATCGTCGATTTGATATCATGAAAACGGTCCATCGCCGCAGTGATCGAGCGGACAATATCTTCCGCATCGTTTTTCATCTGCTCGAGGAGAAGATTTTTTTGGACATGATAGTTATAAAACGCCATGCTGGAGATCGACAGCCCCAAAACGACAAGGAGAACGGGAATATTATATTTTTTCCAAAGTGTGATCATATTCATCCTGACTTATTTGGGGACTGCTTTGCGATACTTGGCGTATGCACTTTCAAAATCGGTATACGAGTGATTCCACCGATCCGTGTGGCAGCTTTTGCACATCCTCTTTAGCCGATCCGGACGATCGGTTCCGGCGAGAAATCCGCCTCCTGTTTTCTTGATCGAAGCGATCTTCAGATGATTTGAACCCGGCCCGTGACACCCTTCGCACTGCACATTCGCCAGACGCGGCGTTTGGGCGATCGAGATGAACCCTGTGGCGACACCGTATCCGGTCGCATGACAGACGAGACATTTCGGATTCTCTCTATATTCGCTATCCGTGATATAGCTCATAGCGTGGTCATGCGGGTCCTGTTTTCGTCCGACGAAAAAATCACGGTGGCAAAGACGGCATTTGTCATTGCCGACGTACCGATATTCTCCCGACCCGATCGCTTCGTTAAAAACCGCTTCACCCAGCGTATTTTTCAACGGAACGACAGCCATAGGCGATTTTAATTCATCCGCTATCCTTGTGTTATCCGCACACAACGGCACTCCGCCGGACAAAACCGCCAATCCGAACCAAACGATAAAAATTCGCAAATTCACAAATACATCCATTTACTCTTTTAATAAAGTATAACATACTTATCAAAAAACTACGGCAGTAAGAGAGCGAAGATCAGATAATAAATACGAATATATACTTATCTTCCCGTCTTCATTCTTTCTAAGATTTCACCCAGTTTATCATGACGCAACTGTATCAAACGGTCGATCTCGTCGTAGTCAAAATTACCGAAATAGGCCATATCAAAGAGTCTGGTAAGGGCTGCACGGCAGCAACTCTTATCACACCCGGTAACAAGCTTTTTGGCTTTTTTATAGGGAAGTGAGGTTTCCTGAAAGATTGTGATCGCTTCGGCGACACTCTTGCCGCCGCATTCGCATATTTCTGTAGATAAGACGTCTTCTTGGGTCGGCATTGATGCCCCCTTTACAGAGAATGTTCGGCCTTGTATTTGTTTGCTTTTTCAACTGCATTGTAAAGTTTTTCAGCCAATTCGGGCATTTTAACATGATTCGTCCAAACGGTATCTTCGACAATATCATGAATTTCGGATGCTATTTCAACGGCCAAACGTTTTAGTTTTGCCAACTCTTTTTTGTGATCTACTTCACTCATTTTCTGTTCCTTATGTTTAATTTTAGATATTGCACACTTCAATTGCGCACGCCTGTTGTCTTCCCAAAGCGATAAGACGATGTCCGATTTGGATCTGAACACTGCTCTTAAACCAGCCGTAGCGTTTGATGTAGACCGTCTCATCCGGATAGATCCCGATTGCATGCAGATGCTCTTTTAGACTTTCACACATGTTGATAGAGACAATTCTGCATTCTTTATTCACGCAGCTTTCTAACAAATTCATCTTTGCTCCTTATCGTCTGTTAAAGTGAAAATGCATAGATATTTTGAAATTTGACGTTATGCACCACACCGTAGCACATGTGCAGGAATTTCCCTTTTTGCTGGAAATGGTACCGTTCAAACAATTCAACGGCACGTTTGTTCTCCAAAGGGACATCCGCCATGACTTTTTTCAGCCCCCGGAAATAGAGAACCCCCTGCATCATCTTTTCGGCTTCTTCGTCAAATCCCTCCCGACACTGCCACGGCCCCAGGTAGACACCCCGCGCATTGATGACACTGGAGTGCTGAAAGGAATTCGGCAGCGCAAATTTGAGCGAACTGTTGCGATCCATCTCATCGAGCATAAACCCCATCCGGTCTTCACCGAAGGTCTCATAATCGATCTTGCGTATCGTCGCATCGAAATTTCCGCTATCAAGCTCTTTCGCCTGAGCATTCGTGAAACTAAACGGCGGCACTTTTCCGACATTAAGATATCGCCCTACTTCCATAATAGCGCTGAATCCGCTCTTTTCGAAAAAAGGGCGTAAATGGGGATTGGCATGGAGATAGATAGAGGGGTGCTCGTCTTTGAGGACTCCGAAAAGGGTATTGAACAGCCGTCTGCCGATCCCCTGTTTTTGATAGGCCGGTTTTACCATGAAATATTTGATCATTGCCGAGGATTCAAACTCAATGGCCATAACGGCACCGACGAGGCCCTCCTCGTCATAGGCGCCGTAACATAAATGCGGTGCATGCATCATCATCAGTTTGACATGATAACCGTCAAGCAGCCATCCCACCTCTTCGGCGATTTTGACCAATTCGGGAACATCGACGTATTTGAGCCATCCTATATACATGCCGCGTCCTGATAGAGGGATTTGAGTTCGCTCACGTCCAACACCCGTTTACGGGAGGTGACGATCTCCCGAATCTTTGGGAGTAGATCGCTGAGGATCATCGTATCGGCCATAATGCCCATTTGTCTCAGATGGTAGCGGATCGTCGCGCTTCCCGAATGTTTTCCGATGGGATAAGAGCTTTCCAACCCCACTTCGCATGCTTCATACGGCTCATATGCATGGGAGTTTTTCATCATTCCGTCCGCATGGACACCGCTCTCATGGGCAAATATCCGCTCACCTACGATCGGCGCGTTGGACGCAAGCGCCATATTCGCCGCCCCGGCAACCGTCTGCACCAGATTTCGGATCAATACGGGGTCTACCGAGCGTGCTTCACCGTAGAGATGCTTCAACGCCATGAGGATCTGCTCGAATGAAGCATTACCCGCACGTTCCCCTAATCCGATGACGGTCGTATTCATACTGATCGCTCCCGCGTCTATGCCGCTGAGGGCGTTGGCATTCGCCAACCCGAAGTCATTATGCGTATGCATCTCGATCGGGAGAAAATCAAGAGCGCTCAGCGATTTAATCGTATTATAAGTCTCTGTCGGCGTCATAATACCGACCGTGTCGCAGTAACGGAAACGCATCGCGCCGCATTCGCGGGCAAGTTCCATCACATCACGGATAAACTCATGACTTCCACGGGAGCTGTCCTCGCCTCCGATACAGACGAATAGCCCCTCACGCGATGCGGCGGTGACGACGCGTTCGAGTTCGCTCAATACTTTGGCTTTGCTTCCGCCGAATTTTACATCGATAAGAAGATCCGAAATGGGGATAGAGAGATCGACCGCTTTAATCCCGCAGGACAAGGAAGCCTCTAAATCTTCTATTTTCATCCGGTTCCACGTCATCATACGCGCATTCAAGCCCAAAGCTAAAAGCTCTTTAATGTCCTCACGCTCTTTGACACCCATCGCCGCAATTCCGATTTCGAGTTCATCCGCGCCGCATGCGTCAAGGAGTGTTGCGATACGAAGTTTTTCCTCGGTATTGAACGCGACATAGGGAGCCTGCTCCCCGTCACGTAAAGTAGTGTCGTTGATGAGTGCCACAATAGGCTCCTTAGTTCACTTCCGCGTTTTCATCCATACCGAAGTATTTTCGGGATGCTTTAAGAACTGAAATTTCAATCGGTTCATACGCGTAGCTTTGATCGGCAATGATACCAGCCGCTTTGAGATCATCCTGCGGACATCCGCCGATTTTCGCGGTAAGAATCAACTGTACGTCTTTGAGTTTTTCCAGGATCGGTTGAAGCGGATTCGACCCGTCCGGTCCCGCACAATATTCTGCATCCACTTTGCGGTGATGGATAAAACGGATCCCTTTGTCACCCGCTTCATAGATCAGGAATTCACGAACGCTTCCGAAGTGCTGATTGATCATCCCCTCGCCCGCGGTCGTGACCGCGACTAGGATCGTCACGCCCGTAGAGCTAAGCTCTTCTTTCTCTTTGCGGACACGCTCATTGGCCTGGTCAAGGAAGAATCTAAACTCTTCGATCTTCGCCTGAGCCGCTTGACGGGCTTCCAGATCGTATTTGATCTGAAGCTCGTCGAAACTGAGTCCCGCAAACGTGTCTTTTGTAAATTCCGCTCCGCGGTCTTCACCGATAAGTCCTACCGCATCGGCGCGGCATTGGCGGCAGTGCTGCATGAGTTTCATATCCATACCGCACGCTTCCTGCACCGCCATCTGTTCTTGATCGGTTGCACTCGGTACGCCGTCAAGGGCAAATTTGGTTCCGAACTCCGGTTCTGAGAGGATCGGCATGATATTGTGCAAGAAAACACCGATCTCTTTGAGTTTTTTGGATACCTCAGGGAGATGTTTGTCATTGATACCCGGGATAAGGACCGAATTGGCTTTGATTAAAATCCCTTTTTCGACACATTTTTTCATCCCCTCTAACTGACGTTCGAGGAGAATTTGAGCGGCTTCTTTTCCGTAAATACGTTTGTTGTTATAGAAAATCCACGGATAGATTTGACTTCCGATCTCTCCGGTCTCATCGACACTGTTGATCGTCACGGTGATATGGTCGATATTGTGCTCAACCATCTCATCGATATAGGTCGCGAGTTCCAATCCGTTGGTAGAGAGACACAGTTTTAGATCGGGGGCGAACTCCCGTACCAAACCGAATGTCTCGAACGTCTTTTTAGGATTTGCCAGCGCATCCCCCGGACCCGCGATCCCAAGGACGCTCATGCGCTGTACTTCTCCGCCGACGAGGAGCACTTTTTTTGCCGCTTCTTCGGGAGTAAGACGCTCAGACGTCACCCCGGGACGGCTTTCGTTCGAACAGTCGTATTTACGGTTACAGTAGTTGCATTGGATATTACATGCCGGGGCAACCGCGACGTGAATACGGGCATAATGATGGTGTGCACCCTCTGAATAGCATGGATGATTATGGATCTTTTCCTTGATGTCATCGGGCATAAAAGCTTCGTTTCCACTTGACGAACAGCTCATAGTATCTCCTTAGATAAAATTCCTAATGATCCTGCTTCATCCAGCATCAACCATTTTCTACTGAGTGTTATGCAAATGGTGTTCTAGTCATTTGGGGGGATAGAAGAGAAGAGACTGCGACAAAAAGAGACGTTTTTGTCGGTATGGAGTCAAAAGGGGGAGAAAATGCCCCTAAGGGCTACCCTTTGAGAGTCGGAGCCGGTTGTGAAAAGAGGTAGCCCTGGGAATAATCGATCCCCAACTCCACCAGTTTGGTAAAGATCGCTTCGTCTTCGACAAATTCGGCGATGGTGGCGATCCCTTTTTTTTGCGAAAAGAGAAGAATACTCTCTACTGTCAGAAGATGGTCTTCATCACGGTTAATGTTCTTGATCAGGGAACCGTCGATTTTTATATAGTCGACATCGAGTTTGCTCAGATAGCTGAAGTTCGAATACCCGGTGCCGAAATCGTCGATGGCGATTTTACACCCGTATTGTTTGACCGTGGTTATGAACTCTACGACCTCAGTGAAATTCTCGATCTCCTCGGTTTCGACGATCTCAAAAACCAGACGGGACGCTGCGGAGGAACGTTTCAGTATGTCGTACACGAACAGGCGCGTCTCTTCCGACATAATATCATGCAGTGTCAGGTTCAGTGAAAACTCATAGGGCGACCCGTCTACCCCTTCAAACACTTCAAATGTCTTGGCGATCATGATGCGGGTAAGCTTGTCGTAGAGCTTTGATTTCTTGGCATGTTCCAAAAACCAATACGGGGAGACGACCGTACCGTCGAGATCGATCAGACGGATCAGTGACTCATACTTGACGATAGAACGGGTCCGATTATCAACGATCCCCTGAAAATACGGAACGATACGGTCATCTTCAATGGCCGCCTGAATCTTGTTGACGACCATGATATTGTTGTGCGTCTTTTCGCTTAACGCTTTGTTATCATTAAAAAAGATCACTTTCGCCCGCTGTTCCTTCGCCTCTTTGAGGGCGATATGGGCCTGATTGTAGACTTCAGATTTAGCCGAATGGGCCACACCGCAGGAGACTTTGACCGAAATATCGTACGTGCCGATTTTAAATTTACGGCTCTCGAGGTTATTCACATATCCGATAATGTCTTCTTTCACAGCGGTATCGAGCTGATTGGCACAGATAAAGACAAATTCATCTCCGCTTATCCGGTAAATATGGTTGTGTTCGATAAGCTCATCGATATTGCTTGCGAACGCTTTGAGCAGTTTGTCCCCCACCTCATAGCCGAAATAGTCATTAATCGTGGAAAAGCGGTCGATGTTCAGAACGACCAGGGTAGGTTCTGACGCACTGTTTTCCAGATCGGCAAAAAGGGCTGTACGGTTTTTCAGTCCGGTAAGCTCATCGGTAAGCTGACGCTGAATGATCCGTTCTTTGACGATCAGGTCGGTCACATCCATCCTCGCGGCAATATACTCGACGATATTGCCTTTGTCGTCAAAAATGGGGGCGATGACCGATTTGACGTAATATTCCGTACCGTTTTTTGAAAAGTTTTTAAAGGTGTTTTTCCACACCTTGCCCGACCTGATAGTCTCCCATAGATCTTGGAAAATCTCCGGTGAATTATCCGGATGGCGGACGATATTATGATTTTTCCCGATCAACTCTTCGCGCGTGTATCCTGATATTTCGCAGAAAGCGTCGTTGACATAGGTGATGAGCCCTTTGGCATCGGTTTTGGAGACGATGGAACTCTCATCCAAAACCATTTTGTACTGGTCGAGAAATTTAATATTGTCATCGAGTTCGTCTTGCGTCACATTGATCAGATAGGTAAGCGATTTGAGCATCGAATGGCGGTACTCGTCCGTACTTCCCTTATCCGGGGAGACAAGGACTTTCATCTCGCTCAAGGAGAGCGTCGTCGTCGTAATGTTCAGAAGCTGATTGTCCGAGGGGGAGTGAAAAAACTCTCCGTAGGTAAAAAAACCTGCCGTCGGCGCGATTTCATTGATCAGTCCGAACTCGTAATTGAGCTGTTCTTGGACAAACAGCTTCCGTACCGAACACGAGTAAATATACGTCGCCTCAACCGGAGCAGAGGCGACAGCGTCCCGGACATCCGCGGCATGGTTGAGGATCTCATCCACATTTCCGATCGCAAAACGGACCTGTTCGCCGTCATGAAAATGGCCGGCATAGACGAATCCCCCGTCTTCGGTTTTTGCAATGATGGAACGGGCGATACGGACACCGTCTTCGATTTTGATCAGAGGAAATTCGATCGCACTCGCAGGTATACGCGCGACCGTCTCGGCCCCGAGGTAGTGGGTATAGAGTTCTCTGACAGGACGGCCGTCGATCTCATAAATGACATTTTTGTCCGCTTTGGTAATGGTCATCTCTTTGCCGACGGAGGTCCAGTTGAGCGAGTAGGCATTATGAACCTGCAATACGTCGCTGTCGAGTACCGCGATCACGACGCCGTCATCATAAATCGTCTTGCCGTCAATAATGAAAGTGCGGGTGAACGTCAGATCATCCCCGGCATTTCCCCCCGCGATCACGACATCGTTTCGGATAGAGGTAAATCCGTTTAAAAAGGATTCGGAATCGTTTTTTAATCCTTCGCTTAACGCGATACACGCTTTGGTTCGGTCGGTAAGGATTTCTTGTGCCGCACGAACGCCGTTTTCAAAATCGGCTTTGGGGTAGTAATAAGTCGACACATCCGTCGCTTCAAAAAGGGAAAAAGAGAGTATGATTTGCGAAGAGCTCATCATACCGTTCATAATCTCGCCGGCCGTCGATGCACCGATGATTGCCGCATCCGGAAGACGTTGGGCGAGCAGATCAACGATCGGCTGTATCGTCGTTTTGTCCATGACCCCGCTGAAGAGTTGAATCAAAACGGAGCGGGATCCGATCGTAAAAATCGTCTCGTTCAGGAATGTCTCCAGCCGGTCAAGCTTCGTATATCGATGATTTATCAGCTGCATCCAAACTCCTGTCCCGCATTAAATTCTCAATCCATTGTACAAAGTTGTAACTGAATTTTATCACCAACTATAAATACATATAACGTTCTTTCCCCCAATTTTATCGTTACACCTGTACAGAATGGAAAATGCATTTCGTGTAGAAATAAAGGAGTCCATTATGATGGTTGCCATACCGATGGATGCAAGGTTGCGTGTCTACCATCACAATCCCTGCAGTGCACCGATGTTTGCACTTTATGAACTCAAAGGGGATCGCAAAGAGATCCGCTACCGTCATTTGGAAACGAAACTCAATCCATGGGAAAAATCCGACGGAGAGATGGTACGCGATCCGATCATGCGCTCATGCGATTGCGACAGCCAGACAGCGCAAGACCCCCATCACATCAGCGCCCATTACGCACTCCTCGAAGCGATCGGAAAATGCGATCATCTCATCGTCGACCAGTATTGCCTTAACACGCTGTATGCCATGCGCAACGTCGGCATTAAAATACACAAGGTCCCGCCGTTCGTCAAAACGGCAGAAGAAGCGATCAACCATTTTGTCATCGGCTCCGAAATCACCGACAATCTACGACATATTCATCCTGCCTCTTAACATTTTTGTCTCCTGAGCTCCTACAGCACGCTCTTTCGGCAAAATAAGAGTAAATCACTCTTATTTTCTTCAAGAACGCTAAATGCATTCTCTCTACCGATATGTCAAATAAGGAGTCTATTTTGCAGATACGATACCGTACATCCACCCTGCTCCTCGAAGATATGCCGCTTGATGTCGGCTACGCTTCTGAAAAAGTGACCCTCAAAAATCACTCCGACGAGACCTTTAGTATCGGGGGGCAAAACGGCTTAACACAGCTCCTTATTTCGACCCCGTTTATCGATGATGATTTTCTCATACAGCTAAAAGAGATCGATACCCTCCTGAGCCTTAACGCTCTGCAAGGGATTACCAAAGCCGTTATCGTCGCCAATCCCAAACATTCCGATCCCCAGATGGAGGGGTGGATATTTGGAGCGGACAGCGACGAAGCATTCGGAGATTATTACGGTATCCGTTTGGCTGAAGGGGAATTGGGCGGCGAGTTTGCCAAAGCTCTGTTCGTCATCTCCAAAGACGGCGCACTCTTTTACACTGAAATACCGGGTGACCTCAATGAGCCTTTTTCACTCGAAAAAGTTCTCCCTAAAATCGCAGCAGCGACTAACTGTTATACTGGAAAAGGATGCCACTAATGGAAAATGTTATCGAAAGAATCAAAAAAGAGATACGCAATCAAACAACCATCCCCTACTTCGGCCTTGGGGTATTTGAGGGGATTATGACCAAAGAGGGGGAAGCTGTCCCTTACGACAGCGATTCGCTCATCCTCGCGATGAACGGCGGCCGTGCCATGTCTTCTCGGCTGATGTTCGAGTATTCGCGCGCCGCCATGCATCTCGAACAGCGTCGGGGTGTCGAGTATATGACACAGCTCATCAACCATATCTATACCAAACCGTTCGATCCGACACCGCTTCACAAAGCGATAGTCGACATGATGCCGCGCTATATCGTCGATACGAATCGCGACACCAAATTTCAAGAACTATTAGCCTTTACCCCGCATTGTCTGATTATCGGCAAATCGCGGATCATGGGTCATTTGAACCGTTATGAGGTGTATGAGTACGACGTCGAAAACCAAAAATATTTTCTCGTAGAGGATGAAGTCCTCGACAATGCCGAAAAGATTCTCTTTAAACCGATGGGATCGCCGCTGCCCAATCCGACATTCGTCATCTCCGATGCCGATTACGTCGACTGGCTCACAGAGGCGATGGGGGGATTTGCCCTTCCCAAAGTGCTCAAAACCTACCGAAAAACCAAAAAATACCTCTTTTTGGGAACCTCTTTCGGACACGATACCGATCGGATGGTTGCGAATGAACTCAGTCTTGATTTGGAAGGCGGCTATGTCGTCACCGATAAAGAGCTGGGTAAAAAAGAGAAAAAGTTTGTCGAAAAGCACAACCTCGAAGTCGTCGAGATGTCTCTTCCAGAATTTATCAAAGCATTCGTATAAAAGGAGCTTAAGATGCCAATGATTCCAACCGTAAAAGACATTTCACCTCGCGGAGAACGATATTTCGATCTCTTTTCCAAACTCTTGGGCGACCGTGTAATCGTCATCACCGAAGCAATCGACGATCAGATGATGGGGATTATCGTCTCTCAGCTGCTGTATCTCGAAGCGATGGATCCCGATGAGCCGATCCATATGTACATCAGTTCCCCCGGCGGATCGGTGATGGCGGGGCTTGCCATTTTGGATACGATGACGTTGATCAACGCACCGGTGCATACCTATGCGATGGGTCTTGTCGCATCGATGGCCGCCGTTTTGTTTACCTGCGGGGAAAAAGGGCACCGCTATATGCTCCCCAATGCCGAAGTGATGATCCATCAGCCGCTGGGAGGATACTCAGGTCAGGCGAGCGACATCGAGATCCACACCAAACATATCCTGAACCTCAAACGCCGTCTTTATGCCATCCTCGCCGAAGCGACGGGGAACAGTGCTAAAGTGATCGAAAAAGAGTCCGACCGTGACAACTATATGGAAGCCAAAGAGGCGATCGCATTCGGCCTGGCGGATGAGATATTGAAAAAATTCACTTCAAAGGATGTGTGATGAGTAGTGAAAAAACCTGTTCATTTTGCGGCCGCAAACAAAGCGAAGTCAAAAAAATGTTCTCTTCGGAGACGACCCATATCTGTAACGAATGTGTGACGACCTGTTCCGCCATTTTGCAAAAAGAGGTCCGTTACGAACAGCGCTCCACCCTGCAGCAGCAGCTCCCGACACCCGAAAAGATCGTCGAGTTTTTGGACAAATACATCATCGGTCAGCTGGATGCGAAAAAAGTGCTCGCCGTCGCCCTCTACAACCATTACAAACGGATCGAAAACCCGGTCTACAACAACGTTGAACTCGAAAAAAGCAATATCCTCCTCGTCGGTCCTACGGGAAGCGGGAAAACCCTCCTCGCCAAATCGCTCTCCAAAATCATGCAGGTCCCTTTTGCGGTGGCCGATGCGACAGCGCTGACCGAAGCGGGATACGTGGGTGAGGACGTCGAGAGCATCCTCTCTCGCCTCCTCGCCGCGGCCAATTACGATATCGAGCTCGCACAGCGGGGGATCATCTATATCGACGAGATCGACAAAATCGCCCGAAAAGCCGAAAGCTCCACGATGGGGCGTGACGTCTCGGGAGAAGGGGTCCAGCAAGGGCTCCTCAAAATTCTCGAAGGGGCGGAAGTCTATGTCCCCGTCAAAGGGAGCCGTAAAAACTCCACGACCGAAACGATCCTGTTCGACACGACCCATGTCCTCTTCGTCTGCGGAGGGGCATTTGTCGGTCTGGTCCCCGATACCCACTCGAAAAAATCGAACAAAGTCGGATTTGGAAAAAGCGGCGGAACATCGGATATCAAAGAGAAAAAGATCGATGCAAAAGCGCTCGTCCATTACGGGATCATCCCGGAATTCATCGGCCGTATCCCCGTCATCGCGCAGCTGCGCGAACTGACCAAAGAGCAGATGGTACAGATCCTCCAAGAGCCGGACAACGCGTTGATCAAACAATATCAGGCGCTGTTTGATATGGACGGAATCGAACTGAACTTCGAAGACAAAGCCCTCGAAGCGATCGCCCAAAAAGCGATCGACCGCGGTGTCGGTGCACGGGGTTTGAGAAGTATCATCGAAGAGGCGATGCTGCCGCTGCAGTTTAGCTGTCCGTCGAAAAAAGATCTGCAAAGTCTCACCATCACCGAATCGGTCATCGACGATCCGACCAACGAACCGATCTTCGTCTACAAAGAAGAGCACGCGGAAGCGTGAAGGTTTTCATTTGACATTCCGATAGAGAATATATATAATACTATAGTATTATTTTAAATCGGAGGTCTACCATGCGTCAGACTACCAGTATGAAACTCGATCCCACCGTGAAACAAGAGGCTCAAAAAATCTTCAATGAACTGGGTCTTACACTCGGCGAAGCGGTTAATCTATTTTTGAATCAAGTGCGTCTTCGCAAAGGGATCCCTTTCGACATCGAAATCCCGAACGAAGAAACGCAACAAGTCTTTAGAGAAATTCAAGCAGGGCAAAATATCGAAGATTTTTCCATCGAAGAACTAAAACGTCATGGCTAAACTACGCCGTCACAAAGCATTTCTAAAAGACTACGCCGCAATATGCCTCACCGATACGCAGTTTGAAAAACTGATCTCGTATCTCAGCCATCTCAAAGAAGAGATTCAACTTCCGCCCGAGTCAAAAGACCATCCACTTAAAGGTGATTGGAAAGGTTTCAGAGAGTGCCATCTCGGTGGAGATATGTTACTCGCTTACACTATCGAAGACGATACGGTCATACTGGCACGGATTGGGACTCATAGTCAGCTTTTTGGGTAAATTAGTATCAGTTAGGTTATAATCATTCTATGAAACTGCAAGATGTCATTGAAGTATTAGAATCGTACAAACAAACCCATGCTGACGAATTCGGCATCATCCGTATCGGTGTATTCGGCTCCGTTGCTCGTGATGAAGCGACACAGGAAAGCGATGTCGATGTCGTGATCGAGACAAAACACCCCAATCTTTTCAAACTCTCTCGTATCCGTCTCGATCTCGAAGAGTTGATGCACACCCATGTCGATCTCATAAGCTACCGTGAGAGCATGAACACGTTTTTAAAAGAACGAATCCAAAAAGAAGCGATCTATGCCTGAAAAGGCTCTGCTGATCGAAACCCTCACCCAAATACGGCGCAACTGAGGTATAACTACCCTGTGATTCTGAGTAAAATCAATTAAAATCCGACGGTTCCAAAAGTTCGATTTTTGCTTTCAAAATCGGTAACTCCTGTGTTGTCAAATCCCATACAATTCGAGGATCGACTCCGAAATATTCATGCACGATGAAATTGCGAAAATCTTTTACCAATCGCCATTCATAATCGGGAAAACGCTTTTCTAACAGATCGATGATCGCATTGATCGCTTCACCGATAACGATATATTCGCGCAGTGTCGCGCTGTAGGTTTTTCGATCATTCAAAAATCCCTCAAAATTGAGTCCGCTCACATAACTTTCTATCGCTTCCATCGATTCGAGCATATCACTCACGTAAAGATAATAATCACGTTTAGACATAAATAATTTCTTTGCTCACGAACTCTTTGGCAATGGGTTTTAGGGTACTTTCAATTCCGAGGTCAATTTTGGGATAAAGATTGGTTTCCAAATAGTGTTTCAACCCGAAAAAGCTTCTAAATTTGTTGGGTGCATCGATCTCGACGGCAATATCCACATCGCTCTCTTCGGTTGCTTCACCTCGTGCATAACTGCCGAATAACCCGATTTGTGTTACTCCGAAACGCTCACGTAATGTCTCTTTATGATCCAACAGAAAAGTGAGGATTTTCATTTGTGTGATCATAGTGTACTCCTCTGCAAATATTATGCTTTATTGTTGAATATTATAGCACTATAATTTTAAACCTATTTTTTATAGCTATCTCGCATTTAGACTCCCCTCCTCGAACAAATCTTGCATTCTCTCCTCATACTATCCGACACATGAGGACAAAAAATGAAACGTGTTTACCTCGATAACAACGCCACCACCAAACTCGACCCGATCGTAAAAGTAAAAATGCAGCCTTTTTTCGAAGAGCTCTACGGCAACCCCAACTCCCTGCACCAGTACGGGATCGAAGTACGTCCGTATCTGAACGAGGCGATGGGATACATGTACGATGCCCTCAACGCTCCCGATGCCGATGACATCCTCATCACCTCATGTGCGACAGAGAGCAACAATACGGTACTCAAAGGGATCTTTTTCAAACACATCCTCCGCGATCCAAGCAAAAATCATATTATCGCCTCCGCCGTAGAGCATCCGTCTGTCCTGGAGACGCTCCACTTCCTCGAAGAGAACGGTGCGGAGATCACATTTGTCGATGTCGACCAGTACGGATATGTGAGTAGCGAGCGGATCGCCGCGGCGATCACCGATAAAACGATATTGATTAGTATGATGTGGGCCAATAACGAGACGGGGATGATCTTCCCCGTCAAGGAAGTCGCCGCACTCGCCAAAGAAAAAGGGATACTGTTTCACACCGATGCGGTCCAGGCGATCGGAAAAGTCTCCGTCGACCTTACCGAAACTCCCGTCGACTATCTCACTTTCTCCGCCCACAAATTCCACGGTCCCAAAGGGATCGGCGGCTTGTATGTCAAAAAAGGGGCCGAGCTTCCCAACCTCCTGCACGGCGGGGAACAGATGGGGGGGATGCGCGCGGGGACCCTTAACGTCGCCTATATCATCGGTATGGGACTGGCGATGAAACAATCGGTTGGGCATCTGGAGAAGATGAACAGTGATGTCCGTGCCCTGCGTGATCGTCTCGAAGACGCTCTGGTAAAAATCCCCGATACGATCGTCGTCGGAGACCGCGCACGCCGTACCCCCAATACGATCCTCATCTCCCTGCGCGGGATCGAGGGAGAATCGATGCTGTGGGACTTGAACCGTGCCGGAATCGCCGCTTCTACCGGAAGTGCGTGTGCCTCCGAATCGCTCGAAGCCAACCCCGTCATGACGGCAATCGGGGAAGACCCGGAACTCGCCCACACGGCGATCCGCCTCAGCCTCAGCCGGTTCACCACCGCCGATGAGATCGACTACACGATCGAGGTGTTTACCAAAGCGGCGGAGCGCCTCCGCTCCATCTCTTCGACCTATGCCTATACCAATGAAAAAATGGTCGGGTAAGGCTCTTTTGCCTTTTTCAGCCATTGCATTAACACTATTCTAATGACAATGTGTTATTATTATGCGATGCAGCTAAAAGGGGATGTGGATGAACGTTTCGAATGTTGAAGTTTTTAAAGATGAAAATAACGAGTGCAACAAGCTCTTTCAAGCGGTCATCGATACTCAGAAAAACCTGATTGTCCTGATGCACAAAAACGATCCGATTATTTTCAACAAAGCATTCAAAGAGTTCGTCGATGTCGACAACGTCAAAGAGTTCCGCCGCGAGTTCGGCTCGGTTCTTGACCGCTTTGTCCCCCATAACGCCTATTTCCATGCCGGAAAAGTCGATAACCGCGATGAGTGGATCGCTTCGCTCATGGCGCTGCCCGAAGCAGACAGAATTGTCAGTATGGTCAGCTCGCGGGCCGATCCGTATGCCTTTTCTGTCGCAGTCAATTCACCCGTAGGCGATTATACGATCGTCTCGTTCACCGATATCTCGCAGGATTTGATCAAACGGATCATGATCGAAAACGATGTAAGTATCGAAAAAGAGAGCGGTGCCTACAACAAAGATTACTTTATCCACACCGCAAAAAGCTTTCACGATGCAGCGGAATTCAACGAAAAAGCGATCGGAATCACGATGATCGAACTGATGTCGTCCGATCACGAGGCCGAAAAATACCTCCGCGATTTCACCTCCAGTATCAAAAGCAATATCCGGCAAAGCGATATGCTCGTACGGTGGGGAAGAAAGGTTTTCGTCCTCGCCTACCTCGTCGACACCCCCGAGCATGCGATGAAATTCAGCCAAAAGCTCCTGTTCGTCATGCGACAGGAACCGTTTCAGAGCCTCAGTACGATCAGTATGCGTCTGGGTGTAGCGATACGGACCGACAAAGAGGATATCGGCCAGATCATCAAACGGGCCGAGACGGCCCTGCATGAATCGGGAGATTCTCAGGTCACTTTTTTATAACCCTTCGGGTGGAACCGCATATGCATTGACTCTCGTAAATGCATTCGGGAAACACCATGACACACGCTACTTCTTTTATATACCCCTATTCGGCCTAAATATGCGCCTTTACCGTAACATCAGCGATAGTGAACTGCAGACTCTGGGGGCAAGCAGAAACTGGGACAAAGAGAAAGCCCTCTCACTCCCCCTCCCCTGCGACGTTTTATGGGTTCACTCCGCACGCGAAAAACATAACCGACTCGACCCGCTCGATCCGTGCCTGGTCAAAAAAATAACCGTATTGAGGATTCAGGGAGAGGTGATCAAAACCGATTTCGGGAGCTACAGTCTCCAGACGGGGAAAAACCTCTTTTACGCCTGCGGCTGCAAAAAGTTTTGCGACTGTTACGGTCAGCTCTATCTGCTCGCCTAGCAAAACGGAGCGAATCGGCCCGTTTTGTTTATAGCGGTTTAGCCGTTTGGGTACCCGACTGCGGCAGTTTGTTCTGATTTTTTATCAGTGTTTTAAAAATCGCGTCGATATCGAGAATCGAGAGCATCTCCCCCCGGATCGCCCCGTCGTCCGGAACGACTACCGCTTTGGTCAGCGGTGAGACGCCCGCCAACGTTCCGGAGTAGGTTTTAATGCTCCGTACCGGAATCTCCGGACTGTCTTTGATATGGCTGATGACAATAGCGAACTTCGTGTCGTTTTCACGGGAGGATCTCAATACGATCAACTCGTCGCGCTGCGGATCGTAGGTACTTTTAATATCGAGCATCTCATTGAGCGAGACCACCCCGATCGTCTCACCCTCTTTGCTGCTTACGACGCCGAGGAACAGTGCATCGCTCCCCAAAATACGGGTGATGTTCTGATGGCTGAGCGAGTTGACGATATTGTGCGATTCGACGCCGAAAAACTTGTTCCCGATATAGAACGTGGAGATATCGACCGTCTCCTCCATCCCCTGAACCACAGGATAGCTGCACACCGCATTCACATCGTTGATACTGCATACTTTAGGCAATTCATCCTGTTTCACGATCAGAACAAAAATAAAGGCGATAATATCGTTGTCGTAAAAATCGTGCTTTTTGTATTCGCGGTATCCGTTTGACGTATGGAGCCCCATGATGTAGTAATCGCCGTTTAGCGCGACGATACCGGAGGTTCCGTTGCCGTTTTCCAGTGAAAAATAGTGATCTTCGATATTCAGCCGCGATCCGACGATGTATTCGGGTGCGGTGGATGCAATAATATTTTTACTGCGGTCGGTAAAGAGGGCAAAACTCCCCTCCAGCAAACTGCCGTTCTTGTCACGCGGCAACGCATCGACAAGCATTGCCTCAACCTGCGGCTGCGAGTCGAATACGACACCGATCCCCCCGACGACCTCTTCGGATGAAGGGTCCGTGATCCCTGCACCGTAAATGTAGGTATGCCGGTTGTCATACAGCGGGCTCTTATTGAATTGGCTGACACTGTAGCGCTGCGAATCGGTCATCTTCAGCGATTCGCGCACCCAAAGATCATCGACTTTGCTCCCCACAAAACGTTTCTCATTGCTGTTGGATACCGCGACGATCGTTCCGGTATTGTCATATAAGAACAGATTGGTATAGACCGTATAAAGGTTGTTGATATACCCTAATATCGATTCAAGCTCACGCAGCTCATCCGGTGTCGGTTCAGGCTTGGAGAGTGTCTGTTTAAATACGGCCGTCAGCGCCCACCAGCGGCAGTCATTCGCCCGTTCATAGAGGTTACGGTCCATGATATCGATTGCCAGCGATGCATTAAACTGGGCATCATCGAGATAAGCCGATAAGACGGTCTGATTTAGATTGCTGATGGAATCTTCAAATATCTTTTTCGTCTGCGATCCGGTGTTGGATATCTCATTCAACAGTGATTTCGAGAAGGAGTTCTCTCCGATTTTGGCATTGGCGATCTGGATATTGCCGTTCCATACGGTCACGTCAAGCTCTTTTTGGATCCGTTCGGCCTTCTGCGGAATCATCTTCAACTCTTCGGAAAAGAGAGAGGAGTGTTTGAGCACCGTCTCGAGCATATCGGCAGAAATGCTTTTGTATGCGTGGGGAGCTTTCTCAAAAGCGTGTTCGACCGGCACCATCACATGACCGTACCATCCCAGTCCGAAAAATCCCTGATACCCTTTTGTCGCACAGGTCTTCGCAAGATATTCCCGCCCTGCGAAACGGACGATCTTATAGTCGCTGTCGAGTACCTTTTCCATCTTAATCCCAAGAGCTATATGATTGGTATCGCTGCAGCTGATGACATGCCCCTGCTCGTCAAGCAGCATGATCTCCATCCAATCATTCTCGGTAATGAGGTTTTTAAATATCCCTTCCATCTCGTCTTCAAATTTAAAAACAAGGCTCAATATCCCGATATTTTCCGCATCTTCATTGCTCGAACGGCTTACCCGGAAACTGTATACCAGTGCTTTTTCGGCATTTGGGGCCAAATCGGTTTGACGGAACACCTCGACGTATTCCGCCGACGTACTCAGCGCCTCTTTGATCAGGGGATCTGAACTTTTGGTGATCGGATTATGCTCATCGAGCTGCGCTACGACGAATCCGCGCGTATCCATCAGGATGATGTTGCTGTAGACGCTGTATTTGGCAACATACTCTTTAAACCGGTTTCGAAGAGCCTGGCGCCGCTCTCTCAAAAGCTGTCGCGATGTGTCATCCGATGCACCGGCGAGGGCATGAAGCAAAAATGACCGGATATCGTCATCCGTGGCGAGAAACCCGATGTCCGCCGTCCTCTCAAAAAGGTTCCGGATGACGATATCAACGGCCACCTGCGCCTTTGCCCCCATCTCCGAGGTCATCTTTTTCAATACTTCAAACCCGAGTTTGTCCAACAAATCGGCTGTCAGCGTCTCAAAAGCGGCACGGGTATCGTTCATGTCCATCCCCGTGTTGCTCATCTTCCCCAACATCGTCAGCAGATTCCATTTTTCCGATAGAGCATCCAACGCTTTTTCATACTCCTGTACCGACAGCATATATTTTAATAAACGATGATCCATCCAGCATTCCCTCATAGTGATAGTACAATCGAAAGGGTATGCATATAACATTCTATAATATTAAAAACTACTTTGTATTACTAATGAATCTTTTTAGTAAACAGGCTGATACTGAGAAACGGATAGAGAAAGATAAAATCCTATTTATCTTGAAAATACATCTTCTTAAAACCTTTTATGGAATATACAAGAATGTGGCTCGGCACTCAAAAAAAAACTTAAGCTGTTCTTGCAGAAAAGTAATCTACACTATTCCCAAAATTCCCGAAGGGGCAGTGGATGGTTAAAGCGGTTTACCTCTTTATGATGCTTGCTCCGCTGGTCCTTTCAGGGGCGGATGGGATTTTAAAAGAGATCTTTCATAAGCCGATTCCCAATAATGCGACGAATATCGATGATCCCTATTGCAGACAATGTCACCCCGTGTCGTTTGAAGATAACCATACGGCAAACCCTGTCAGCATCAATATATACACGCACGGAAATATCGTCACGACTACGACGGTTGATCCGTATTCGCTTGCATGCCTTACCTGCCATAACGGCAACGATGCACAAAACGCTCCCGTCAAACTTCCGGTCTGCAACTGTGATTCGGCAGAACAAAAAGCGATCTCAAGCACGATAAAAAGCCACCCCGTTTTCAACGCCTACCCGAACGGGAAAAAAGAGTTCAGATTTTCAGGTGATCCTTTACCCGGTGTATGGAATGATGCGCAAACCGTGAATGACCTCCTCAGAGAGGGCAAAGTAGTCTGCATCAGCTGTCATATTCCGCACTTCAAAGAGACAGGTTATCTTCGGGCGCCGATGAAAGGCTCTATGCTCTGTTTCGGATGCCATAAAAAATAATCATCCCCTATCCCCTTCCCCATCGATTCAACGGACGTAGATTAAAACTGGACTGTTTTTTGCTGTAAAGCCTTATAAATACTTATAAGGAGCGGTAGTGCAGGTCCAAACAAACGGTTCGTATCCGTTTTCCAACCCTTATTCATCATCCCCTTTCTCCACTGCTTCGGACAAAGGAACACCCGGTTCAGAACAAGTCAGCCAGATCAAAAACGATTTCAGTATGGTCGCCCAGGATTTGAGCCCTGCAGAGCGAAAGCTCTATGACAATCTGATCTATACGGAAAACTATGAGGCTGCTCGAGGGATTGTCGCGATCGGTTTTTTACGTGCGGCAGGTCTTTATCAAGATACCGAAGGCAACCCTCTTCCGGAAAATTCGCTCCCGCAGGATTTGGCGAGACTAAGCCCCCCCGCAGGGGCGCGCGACCAAAGTGCCATCGCCGCTTTGGGGAACTATCTTGCGGCAAATCCCTCTGCCCTCACACCGGATAAAGAAAAACTGGGCAATTTCATCGATCTCAAAATCTGATCCCCCCCGGAGTCCTTAAGGGTATCGAGCAGATCCTAGACTCCCCATTTGCCGGGTGGTTCTTAGCCGCACCTGCTATACTTTCACCACTTTTATAAAAGATATACGGATGAACCTGGAAGATTTACAACAGCACTTGATCACCAAAGCCCATAACTGTGCCGAGGAGTATACCCGTCTGTTTCACGGACGCGGCAATGCATACGAAGGGTACCGGTTTCTCACGGTGGACAGCGCGGACAACGTCCTTTTTGCCGTATTGTTTGATGCGGACGCAAAGGAAGAGGCGATTGTCGGCATGTTACGTGATCTCTATACCCGCGAGGGCAAATGGAAAGCGCTGGTTGTACAGCAGCGCTATCTCCCTTCCTCCCCTTCTGCCCTCATAGAGGGTGAATTGCCTCACGCGTGTTTTGCCATCGAAAACTCTCTTAAATACGCCATCAATTTTCAGAGCGCCCAAAATATCGGATTCTTCCCCGATATGAAAATCGGGCGGTCGTTTGTCCGTGAACATGCACAGGGGAAAAAGGTTCTCAATCTCTTCTCCTACACCTGCTCATTCTCCGCTGCGGCGATAGCGGGAGGTGCAGCATCGGTCGTCAACGTCGATATGAACAAAAACGTCCTCTCCATAGGGCGGGAGAATCACCGCCTCAATGGACTCGACACCAAAAAAGTGGCGTTTATGCCCTACAACATCCTCAAATCATGGAGCCGTATCCGCAAAGCCGGACCGTATGACCTCATCATCATCGATCCTCCCAGCTTTCAAAAAGGCTCTTTTGCCGCGTCAAGCGATTACGAGAAAATCATCCGCCGACTCCACGAATTCGCCGCGGAAGAGTGTCTCGTCTTATCGGCGCTTAATGCCCCCGAACTGGGCACGGCATTTATCAAAACCCTTTTTCGCGAGAATGCCCCCGAATTTCATTATGTCGAAAGACTGCCAAATTTGGAGAGCTTCCCAACGGACAATGACGAGCGGAGTCTCAAAAACCTGATTTTTAAGCGTGGCGCCTAAACCGGTTTACCTTCATCCAGTGTCGGATAATCCAGATACCCTTTTTCATCCTGAGTATAAAAAGTCGAACTCTCCGGTGCATTCAGCCCGGCATGTGCTTTAAACCGTTCCGGAAGATCCGGATTGGCTAAAAAGAGTGCGGCAAAAGCGATCGCATCGGCTTTAGAGTTTTGTATCGCCACATTTCCCCGCTCCAAAGAGTAACCGCCGTTCGCTATCAAGACGCCTTTATACGCTTCTCTAAGGACGCTCAGCTCGACAACGTTCGCCCCGTGCCGGATATCCCCTTCCAAAGCATCGATGATATGCAGATAGGCCAAATCAAAATCATTGAGTTTTTCACAGATAGTGGAAAAATGCAGCTTCGGATCGGAGTCTTTCATATCGTTAAACGTGCCGCTCGGAGAGAGGCGTACCCCCGTCTTGTCCGAGCCGATTGCGGATGTAACCTCTTTTACGATTTCTAAGAGAAACCGCGCCCGGTTTTCAACGGAACCTCCGTAAGCATCTTCTCTGCGATTTGTTCCGTCCCGTAAAAACTGATCGATCAGATAGCCGTTGGCCCCGTGAATTTCGACCCCGTCAAATCCGGCTTCCATCGCGTTCTTCGCAGCTGTGACATAGTCGTGTACAACGCTTTTGATCTCATCAACGCTAAGTGCGTGCGGCGTCACAAACTCTTTCATCCCCTTATACGTATAGATGCTCCCTGAGGGCTTTATGGCAGAGGGGGCAACGGGAAGTTCTCCGTTATGAAAAGAGGGATGGGAAATTCTCCCTACATGCCAAAGCTGTAAAAAAATCACTCCCCCTCTCTCATGCACCGCCTTGGTCACCTGCTTCCATCCCTCTACTTGTGCCGCAGTATGGATGCCCGGAGTGTAGATATATCCGATGCCCTTTGTCGAAATCTGGGTCGCTTCGGTAATGATGAGCCCGGCGGAAGCCCTTTGGGCATAATAGCGGGCCATCAACTCGTTGGGGACATTATCCTTGACACTGCGGCACCGTGTCATCGGTGCCATAAAAATTCTGTTGCGTAAATGATAATGGCCGATTGTAATAGGTGAGAATAGATCCATGACGTGCTCCTCTATGCGAGATAATGAGACCATTCTCCCACACTATGATTAATACGGCAATAAATAATATTTAGTAGTTTTTATAGGAAATAAAACAGAGCACTTTTAAGGTTTCGCCGCGATCTTCATCGCCAATTTACGGGCGAACGGAAATACCAGGAGGATTGTCGGAAACGCGATTGCATAGGCGACCAGCCATGCATGGATCCAAATGGATATGAAATGCTCTACTAGCCCCAGATTGATAAAGGTGATCGCCCCCGACATAATAAAACTCATAAAACCCGACAGCAGTGCCGCCTGCACCTGATGGAGATATTTAACTGAAACCATTATTTTCCTTTTTATTTACTGCTACAAGCAATCGTAATATTTTTGTCCTGCGCATACTCCATACCCCAGCCGATCATCTGATCGAGAATCGGACGAAGCGCTTCACCGTGAGAGGTAAGGCTGTACTCCACTTTCGGCGGTACCTGCTCGTAAATGACACGACTGATTAAACCGTTTTCCTCCATCTCCCGAAGCTGCTGTGTCAGCATCTTTTGGGTGATACGGGGCATGAGACGAAGCATCTCTCCGTTGCGAAGCACTTTTTTATCCAGCAGATGCCACAAGATCAGCCCTTTCCACTTTCCACCGATCAGCTCTATCGTGAGTTCAAACGGACAATTGAACCGTATTTCGTCTTTCATCTATAGTTACCTTTTAGTATGTACAGTACTTTTTAGTACGTTCTTGACACAAAATACTGCATACTATAGAATCTCTCCTGACAAAACCCTAAAGGAGCCTTTTATGCGAAACGATTTTGAAAAAGCGATGCACTTCCGCCATGCGTGCAAGCTGTTTGATGCCAGCAAGCCAATAAGCAGTGAGGATTTGACCTTTATCCTCGAAGCGGGACGCCTCAGCCCCAGTTCATTCGGAGTGGAGCAGTGGCAATTTTTTGTGATTCGCGATCATGCGATGCGCGAAGCGATTCAAGCCGTCGCATGGGGTCAGCCTCAGATCACCACCGCATCCGAACTGATCGCTGTAGCGTATAAAAAGAACGTCCGCAGCACCGACGGCTACATCCAAAGCGAATTTGATAAGTTCCTCTATCCCGACGGATTGCGTGAAATGTATCGCCAATGGATCGATCCGCGTGATCAAGAGACATTAGAGTGCTGGTCGTCACGTCAGGTGTACATTGCGAGCGCCAACATGATGAGTGCCGCCGCATCCATCGGGATCGATTCGTGTCCGATGGAAGGGTTTGACCGTGACGCCGTAGAAAAAATCACCGGAATCGACACCGATACCTATGGTATTGCATTATTGCTGCCATTTGGCTATCGTGTCAACGAACAGCCGCCGCTCCACCGCTCCGAGCTTAACGATCTTGTAACCTATATCTAACAAGGAAATGTATGAACGCTTTTACCTACTATAATCCCACCCGCATCGAATTCGGACGGGACAAAGAAAAGAACATCGGCGCGATGATCGCCGAAGAGGGGATTACACGTCTTCTCCTCGTCTACGGAACCGGATCGATCAAAAAAAACGGCTTATACGACAGAGTCGTTCAGAGTCTCCAAACAGCGGGAATCGCTTTTGAAGAGCTAGATGGCGTGGTGAGCAATCCCCTCCTCTCCCGTGTCCACGACGGGATCAATCTGGTAAAATCGCATGATCTGCAGGCCGTTCTCGGAGTCGGCGGAGGATCGGTCGTCGATTCGGCCAAAGCGATCGCCGCAGGGGCTCTGTATGAGGGTGACGTATGGGATTTTTTTATCCAAAAGGCTTCCATCACCGCCGCCCTTCCCCTCTATGCGATTATGACCCTCGCGGCGACCGCCAGCGAAATGAACGGCAACTCCGTCGTCATGAACGATGCGACCAAACAAAAATACTCGATAGCCTCCGTACTCATCAATCCGAAAATCTCCGTTATCAATCCCGAACTGATGATGACGGTCACCCCTGAGTATCTCGCCTATTCGGCAACCGACATCATCGCCCACACGATCGAAGTCTATTTCACCGCCACCGACCATCCCCATCTCCAATCCCGCCTCGTCGAATCGATCATCAAGACGGTCATCGAAACAACCGAAATCCTCCTCAAAAACCCCCTCGATTACGATGCGCGTGCCGAGTTTGCATGGGCATCCACCCAAGCGCTCAACGGCTTGACGACCTCGGGGACGGGGGG
>Ga0265297_10002310_pt1 | contig 39500 bp, 42 predicted proteins | sample Munlanlwell13791_FD_192502 | JGI IMG/M metagenome (GOLD analysis project Ga0265297, IMG submission 192502) | Leachate microbial communities from a municipal landfill in Southern Ontario, Canada - Leachate well 137-91 | ecosystem: Engineered > Solid waste > Landfill > Unclassified | place...
TGCCGCTATTGAGTGCAAAGACGACGACCAGGATCGTGATGCCGAGCGCGACGGCAAGCCACAGCCATTTTTTGAGCGGCTGGCGGCTGTTTGCCGGATTGAGCCCGAGCACTTCGGCGATAGGTTGTGTTGCTTGGCTGTTTGGATCATTCATGATCGGCTTGCTCAGAGTTGTTGTTGGCGTGCCAGCCACCGCCGAGCGCCTTGTAAAGTCGAACAATATCGGCGGCGACTTCAGACTCGCTGGTGGCTAATTGGGTTTGCGCGCTCAGTAGCGAGCGCTGCGAATCCAGAACCCGCTGAAAATCGAGTAAGCCGGAAATGTACTGTGCGTCGGCCAGAGCCAATGCACTGATGCCTGCCTCCACAGCCGCGTTCAGCGCATCGCGGCGCTTACGTTCTTCGGAATAAGCCGTCAGCGCATTTTCGACATCGCGGAGCGCAGTCAGTAGAGTCGACTGATACAAACCCAGCGCCTGTTCCTGAAGGGCGTTTTGAATGTTGATGTTACTGCGGATGCGTCCTGCGTCGAGTAAGGTCCAGGCGGCATTTGCGGCGACTTGAAAGGCCTTGGCCCCGGCGCTGTAGAGATTGGCGTAAGCCAGCGATTCCAGGCCGATAGAGCCCGATAGCGTGAAATCGGGATAGCGCGCCGCCTCGGCAACGCCGATTTGAGCGGTTTGCGAGGCCAGTTTACGCTCGGCACGCCGCACATCAGGACGTCGGCGCAACAGATCGGCCGGGATGCCAACGCCGATCTCGGCAGAGGCGGCGGGAATCCGGGCGGATGCGGCCAGCAACCGCTTCAGGGCGTCGGGTTGTTGTCCCAGCAACAGCGCCAGCCGGTGCTTGGCCTGTTCCAGCGTACTTCGCAAACTGGGGATGCCGGCGCGGGTATTTTCCATTGTCAATTTGGCCTGATCGACATCCAGCTGCGTGGTCAGTCCGGCTTGATACCGCCAGCGGGTAATGTCGTAGGTTTCATTCTGTGCGGCCAGGTTGTCTTCGGTAATTTTAAGGCGGGTTTGGTAGCTGCGTACATCGACATAGTTAAGCGCCACTTCCGCGCACAAACTGACTAAAACGTCGCGTAAATCTTCCTGCGCCGCCTGCATGGTCGCCTCGGCCGCTTCGATGGCGCGCCGCTTTTTGCCGAAAATATCGATTTCCCAACTGGCATCCAGGCTAGTACTGTACAGCTCGCTGGTGGCGCCGCCACCGGCAGCCTCGCTGCCGCCGCTTTGGCTGGCCGATGCGGTTAACGACGATGTCGGCAACAAATCGGCCTTGGCCAACTGACGACGAGCGCGCGCCTCACGTAATCTGGCCTCGGCCTGATATAAATCCCGATTACCCGCTTGAGCTTTCCCGATCAGTTCCGTCAGAACAGGATCGTTGAAAACGGTCCACCAACGGTTGATGTCGGCCATTTTTGCAGACGGGCCGCCGGTTTCGGCAATGCTCCAGTTTGCCGGTAATTGGGTTTGCGGCTGCCGGTAATCAGGGCCTGCCATAAAACATCCCGATAGTAGCGGCACCGCCAGCCACAGCGCATCTCTTTTTGTCGCTCTCATCAACAGTTTATTTGATTTTCAGGTTTGACGGCTTCTTCAGCCATTGATTGGCTTTTCCCGAGAGCCATGACTGGGCCAAGGCGTCGGATTTGCTGACGCTGTCTAAAAATGCGCCGGATATGCTGAATACGGCGGCGATATGTCTGGCATCCCGTTCGCTATCCTGCATTCCGCCATGTGGCGGCCTGCCTCTACCCATGCCGCCCGGAGGCCCGCCGGCCCTGCCGCCGCCCATTCTGTCTTCGCCTTGAAAATGGCCGCCAAAGCGCGGCATGCCGCCGCGGTCGGTCCCTGCTTTTTCGCCAGGCTCCTGAGCCGGGTCTGGTTCTTGCCGATGCGATAAATGAGATCCCGCCAATAATTGATGGCTGCCTTTATTCAATTGCAGTAAATACTTATTGCCGCGCGGCGCATATTCCCAGATTGCGGTGCGCACGTAGGGAGAACTGATCCCGTAAGGATCGTCGTCTTCGCTGCCGGTCACCACCAACAAGGGGATCGAAATGTTCTGGTAGCGGGTTGCCACGCTGCCGAGCGCCATATCCACGGACGGGCTGAATAGAATCGCGGCAAGCGGCTTGAAATCTTGCGTCTGGGGCGGAACGCCGTCGAATTTCTCGCCGATCATCGCTGCCGTTGTTTGCGCGCCGATGTCGTAACCGGCAACGATCAACCGGGACAAATCCGCAGCGGCAAACAAGCCTTGGTCGGCCTTTGCTTTCAGCTTGAGTTGTGCGTAGGCCCAAAGCAAGTGGTCGATGCGTTTTTTCAGGGATGCTTGCGAGAAATACTCATGGCCCAGATAATGCAGCTCGCTGTTTCTGGCGGCCTTAGACGGCCTTGATCTGTCTTCGTCGGACATTTCAGGCTCATCATCTCCGGGTTTTCCATGCATCGGAGCCAATTCTTTAAGCGCTTCGCCAATCTCTACCGGCTGTATGCTGAAAACCGCGTAACCGGCCTTGGCCCAGGCTTCGCGCCAGAGCCGTCCGCCATCGGCGGGCTCGCCCAAGCCCGGCAGGTAAACAATCAGCGGATAACGGCCTTTTTCCGTCGGCGCAAGCATTGAAACCTCGATGGTTTGGCCATCGTGCCGCCAGGTTTCGCGGACTGAATCGATCGCATAGCTGTGCGCGGAAGCGTAGCCGCCTTTGCTGATAAACTGTCCGATTTTTTCGTTTTGCTCTTCCGGTGTCGGCGGGGACGGGCGAAAAAAACAACCGGTCAGGAAAGCCGTGCAGGCGACAGCCGCCAAAAAATAAGCCGTAGCAGGGTGAGTTTTGTTCATGGCAAGATTGGATCGAATGGTTGCTTGAAATGCAGGTAAATCCCTGTCAGTAAAATGTAAAACCGCGCCCGGTCATAGTCCGGGCGCGGCATGCAGTTATGGGAATTAATCCTCGAATTTACTTTGCAGTTTTTTCTGCTGCTCGGCGGTTAACAGTTTAAACACGGCGTTGTCCAATCTGGATTTTTGCAACGCCATTTCCCGGTGGATCACGTCAGCCTTGTTAAACAGCGCCCGGATTTTGTCGTCGTTGTAGTCGTAGGAAAAGACCAGATGGTGAATTTCCTTGCCGATGCTTTTCGCAGCTTCCATTTGGGCGTCGGTCTCGGTGCGATGGGTTTTGAGCAGTGCTTTGATTTCAGTTCGTTGTTTGTCGGTCAGGTCGATTCGATGTAAAAATCGCGGCATGCGCTCCTCGTCGTCGGGACCGGGTCTATGATGTTCGGAGAACGGCATGTCCCCGCAAGGATATTCGCCGTGCATGGGCGGCTTAGCCAGGGCTATCGCCGGGAATAAGACTAAAATCAACAATAGTTTACGCATAAAAAATCTCCAGTGGTTTAATGAAAAGAGTACGGAACAAGGTTGTTTCCGTCGTGTTCAGTATCGCTCTAATGCAGGTAAAGCACTGTTATTGAAATGTAAATTCAGGTAAATACAGCGGTCGAATTGTGGCGGTTGCGATGGCGTAACGCTATGATGACGCCAACAATGTAATTAAGGTGGTGAGTGTGACGAAGATTTTGATTATTGACGATGACGTCGAATTGGCCGGGTTGTTCAAGGAGTATCTGGAGCAGGACGGCTTTGCCGTTGAAGTGAGTCATCAGGGCGAGTCGGGGCTGCGGCTGGCGTTGTCGGGAGATTACCAGCTGGTGATACTCGACATCATGTTGCCGGATATAAAAGGCACCGAGGTTTTAAACCGCATTCGCATGGAAAGCCGTATCCCGGTGCTGATGTTTACCGCCAAGGGCGACGATGTGGACCGGATTATCGGCCTGGAATCGGGGGCTGACGATTATGTGCCCAAGCCGTGCACGCCGAGGGAGCTGGCGGCGCGCATCCGTGCCATTTTGCGCCGGACCCAGCCTGCAAAAGGCGGCGATAACGGGCCGATTATTGCCGGCGCGTTGAAAGTCTGGAGCGAAAAACGCAAGGCGTCATGGTTCGACCATGATTTGGAGCTCACCAGCACCGAGTTTAATTTGCTGGAAACGCTGGCGCTGCATTTCGGCCGCATCGTCAGCAAGAACGAACTGTCCGAAAAAGCGCTGGGGCGGCCTTTGGCGCGTTTCGACAGAAGCATCGATGTACATATGAGCAGCATCCGCCAGAAACTGGGTTGCCAGAGCGACGGGCGCTCGTATATCCAGACCGTGCGCGGCCAAGGCTATCAATTGATAAAGGAGTAGCGGCGTGGGACGGTTGTTCTGGAAGTTTTTCCTTACCTTTTGGCTGGCTTTGCTGGTGGCCGGTATCGGCGTCGGCACGGCGGTCTGGTTAAGGCATAACGCCTGGCAGGGGCAAGAGGCCGGGCAGTTGGTCGATGTCGGGCATGCCGCATCGTTTGTCGCTGTCTCGGAGAATATTATCCGGCATGGCGGCGTTGCCGGTTTGCGCAGTTTTCTCGATTCGATGCGCGAAACCCCGTTCCCGCCGGTTTATGCGGTGGACGATCAAGACCGGGACATTCTGCAACGCAGCTTGGCGCTCGAGGTTTTGCAACAGGCCCGCACCTTATTCCAGCAGGCCGCTTATCCCGAGGCGATTCGTGTGGTAACGGCGGACGACGGGCAGCGTTATTTGCTGTTTGTGCCGTTGCCGGAGCATGGCTTTGCCGACCGTCCGCCGCCGATGCCGGACGGCGGCTTTGCTCCTCCTCCGGGCGATCGTTCGGCGCATCGTTCCCGGCCGCCGCGCGAGCCGCCAACGCCGCGGATGCCGATTCTGGCCGGTACGTTGGCCAGCCTGATGTTCAGCGCCGCGCTGGCCTGGTATTTCGCCAAGCCGATCCGCAGTTTGCGTAACGCTTTTGCCGCGCTGGCCCAGGGCGATCTGGATACACGGGTCGGCGCGTCGATGGGAAAACGCCGCGACGAATTATCCGACTTGGGGCGGGATTTCGATCATATGGCCGGGCAGATTCACAGCCTGGTGCATGCCCAGCAACGCTTGCTGCACGATGTTTCCCATGAATTGCGTTCGCCGCTGGCGCGGATACAGGCCGCTATCGGCGTGGCTCAGCAGCAACCGGAAAAGACGCAGACGATGCTCGATCGTATCGAGCGGGAGTCGCAGCGGATCAGCGATCTGGTCGGCGGATTATTGATGCTTTCCCGTCTGGAAGCCGGTGTTCAAGGCAGCGAAAGCCACGATTTCGACATCGGCGCGTTGCTGGACGATATTGTCGAAGACGCCCGTTTTGAGGCTGAGCAGCATGCGGTTTCGATTCGTTATCACGGCATAGCGGAAACAGTGGTCAAAGGCCGGAGCGAATTGCTGCATCGGGCTATTGAAAACGTGCTGCGCAATGCGCTGCAACATTGCAGGAAACACGGCGAAGTGTCGGTCGCCGCCCGTTTCGATACCGGCAAGCGGCGTTTGCAGGTGACGGTTGATGACCAGGGGCCGGGCGTTGCCGAAAGCGAGTTGGCGGCGATTTTCGAGCCGTTTTTCCGTAGCGGAGACCGCAGCAAGGCTGACAGTATAGGACTGGGTTTAGCCATCGCCTATCGTGCGATAGAGGCGCACGGCGGGCGTATTCAGGCCGGCAACCGCCCTCAAGGCGGTTTGCGCATCGAAATAGAAATTCCTTTTGCCGGGTAGATCCCTCTGCGCGGCGATGCGGGCAGAGGGATGCGGCTTAAATTAAACGGATGTCGAAAAGCTGTTGCTTTCAGCGGTCTGGTTAGGATCGCTGTAGGCATGCAGCAATTGCATCATCTGTTTCATGAATCGCGCATCGGCGCTGGATGCGGAAGATGACGCCTCGGCGCCGCTGCCGGCGCCGGACGCGTTTTTCGATTCTTCAAAGGCTCTCGCCTCGCTACCGTTCACCTTGCCGTCGCCGTCGGTATCGGCTGCATCGAAATTACCGGCTATATCGCTCATGAGCTTGGCTCTTCCGCTGTCTTTCGAACCCAGTTCTTGCACCATTGAGGTCAGTTGATCTTTGGTAAAGCCTTGATCATTCGGGCCGCCATCTTTCGGCGGTGGCGGCATGCCTCCGGCCAGCATTTGCATTAACTGCCCATCGGCGTCTGATGTCGATGCTGTATCGGTGCCGGACGAGGCTTGCGATGCCTCATAAGCCAGCGACTCTTCAATAGTCACCGTGCCGTCGCCGTTGGCATCGGCCGGATCGCTGCTTTCCGAGGAGGATGACGCGCTGTCTGTCGAACCCGCGCCTTGAGCGCCGCCAGACGGAGGTGGAGGGGGCATTCCGCCTTGGCCGCCTTGCATGCGCGCCCGTGGAGCAGGCCCATCCAGCTCGGAGGCTATTTTTTGTATGGTTGCCGACATTTCTTCCTTGGTAACTTTACCGTCGCCATCGCCATCCAGCTTGGAGAACATTTCATCGGCTACGCTGGAACTGCTTGAGCCGCCCGATTGCGACACGTTGCCCAGCGCGGCCTCCAAATCGCTTTTTTCAATATAGCCCTGTCCTTTGGTATCCAGCTTTGAAAATAGATCCTCGGCCATTTTCGATGGATCGGGGCGCTGCATGGCTCTCATCATTGTAGAACCGCCGCTGTTTACACTGCTAATACTCATGGTTTTATCCTCATATTGGGTTTAATTGCCGGATGGCCGGTTGGCCGTCCGATATCGCCGTTCTGTTAAGACAGCCCCTGACTGACTTAACGGAACTACATAGTTCTTGAGCAATATATCGGCCAGTAAAGGCTTAAAAACAGGGGCGGAAAGGTAAAGTTAAGTTAAGGAATGTTAAGGATTTTCGGCCAATGTTAAGATGATGATGTTTAACGAAAGGAACGACCGGTGAAAACCGTAAAGTCTGGCGTTGACCGGCAAATTTTTGCCGCGGTATTGGTCGCTAAAGTCAGCCTGCTGAGGTATAAAGAGCTTTTTAAAAGGAGTCACGCATGAAAGTATTATTTATACTGATCGCTGTCTTATTGACCAGCTGCACCGGCATTCCCGAAGGGATTACGGCGGTTGAGGGTTTTGAAATTAACCGCTATCTGGGTACCTGGTACGAAGTCGCGAGGCTCGATCACCGGTTTGAAAGAGGCTTGGAGAATATCTCGGCGACCTATACCTTGCGTGAAGACGGCGGCGTTGACGTGCTGAATAAAGGCTGGGATATAAAAGCCGGGGAATGGCGCGAGGCAGAAGGCAAAGCCTATTTTGTCGAACAAGCGGATAAAGGCAGGCTGAAAGTGTCTTTTTTCGGGCCGTTTTATGGCGCTTACAATATTATCGAGCTGGATAAAAAGGATTATGCTTATTCGATGGTCGCCGGACCGGATCGTTCTTATCTCTGGATATTATCACGCACCCAACAATTGCCTGAGGCGACTTTAAAAGCATTGATCGAACGCGCGAAAACGCTGGGTTTTGCTACCGATCAGCTTATTTTTGCGAAGCCTGATTAGTTTGTGAGCGGTGGGGCCTTTGCCTTTTTTTCACGCTATAATCTGACATTCTTGTTAACTATGCCCCACAACACCTTGTGCCGAAACCTGAGAAGCTGTTTGGTCGCGACACTTCCTCTATCCATGACAGTCGTATGAATAAACCGGCAATCCCCGGCAAACGAACCGGCGTCAAACCGGCGGCCAGCCCAAAACCCAAACCGCGCAAGACTCAAAAATCGCCGAAAAAAGTGCAGCCCAAACCGCCGATTACCAGTTTCAGGCGAAGAATGCTGATGGTCGGCCTCGAAGCATTGGGCTTGGCGGTAACTGCGGTTTCCGCGATCATGATTTTGTTGGGCTATTCGGCCAACTGGTTTTCCGGCACCCGTTTTTTGACCAGTCTATTGCCGTTCGCAATCGGCGTATTGGGCTTGATTGTTGCGGCTGCCGTGCTGCTGATTGGCTGGTGGAAACTGCGCAAATGGTTGCAGGGCAGGGCGGCGGTATTGGTCCCGGTTTTGGCGGTCAGCTTTGCGTTGGTTATCGGCTGGTTTGTGCTGCAAAACCGCTTTACCCAGGCATTCGGGCACTTTCGCACGCTGGTCGGCGGCAAGCAGGAAGCGGGGCGGGTTACCGTGGCTCATCAGGTTTACGCGGCCTATAGGCGTTACGATCCGGCGGAATTATTGAAAATAATTAACCGTGCAGAGACCTATAACCCGGTTATTGCCGAGGCGGCCAAGGCATTCGATGTCGATACCAATCTTTTGCAAGGCATCGCCGCGACAGAATCCTCTTTCTTGCCCAGGGACAGCCGCGACGGCGGGCGAGGCCTGTTTCAAATTACGCTGGCGCCTAAAGCCGTCATGGAGCAAGTCGGCAAACAGCTGGAAGTGAGCAAGCCTTCGCCGCTCAACCCGCGGCACAATGCGTTTATTGCGGCCGCGACCTTGAAATATTATTTGGCCCAGATGCGCGGCGACCTGTTTTTGGGTTTGCTGGCCTATAACATCGGCCCGGCCAACGGCGGCCTTCGCTTTATCATGCAGCAGTATGGCGCGACCGATTTCGTCACCATACAGCCTTATTTGCAACAGTTGCCCCGCGATTATCCGATTCGCGTTTTATCGCATGCGCTTGCCTTCCGGCTCTGGCAAACGGAAGGAAAACTGCCGGTTTACGAAGAAGGCGATAATGCGATGCGCATCCAGAGTATTGGCATACCCGGACTGCAAGCCGAGCTTTAGGAAAGAGCCGGACAGATTTTCCTAAGCCTTCCTTCTTAATCCGTTGTTTTTGCGGCTATTGCGCCTGACGCCTAATGCGTAATGCATTGATCTTGTTAACCAGTGTGTTTTGTGCAGATTGATCCTCAGGCCCGTTTCCGATCAGCTGCGTATTATCACCATCCAGTTTAATCAGATAATCTTTGTTTTCAGTAAAGACACTGATGATGTCGCGGTTATCGCCACGGCGATGGGCGATATATTTGGGCGGGATATTCTGTTCGCCCAGCAAAACTCCGTTCCACTCCGAAAAACATTGCTTGCCGGAAACCAAACCATGCAAGCTATTGAATATGTCGATTTGCTGGAATTGATGATTTTCAACCGCCTTCTTACCGCCATCGGCAATAACCATAGGTATTTTTGCAGCAGCCTTGAATTGACCAAATAAATCAAATTCGGCTTTTTTCAAAGGGGTCATCGAGTGATGGTCGCCGACAATAACCAATATGCCGTTATTGAAAAAACCGCCGGCTTGAAGTTGCCGATAAAAGCGACCTATCTGTTTATCCGTATACATAATGGTTTCGGACTCGGATTTATGTTTGTTTTCCGGGTTAATATAAGGATGATGGCTGCTGACGGTTTTGATAAAAATAAAAAAGTTGTGCGCGCTATTTTGTTTTATTCGATCCAGTGCTCTGATATAAAGCGCTTCATCCGGCGCCGCTTGAAAATGAAACCTCTCCCATTGGTTATATTCAGGCCGCTCATGCCCCTCAATATAGTCGAAGCCAATACTTTGGGTCCAATTGCCGGTATTGCCGAATTCAAGATCCGCTGTCGTCAGAAATTCGGTTTGATAACCGTATTTTTTCAGAATATTGGGTAATGATTCTTTAATGTCATAAAAACTGTGGAATGAGGTGCCGCCATCATCCGTGTAGGTAGATGGCGGGTAGATGGGATGCAAACCGGTCAATAGCGCTATTTCTCCGTCCTCGGTAATGAAGCCGTTGGCGTAGAAATTTGTGAACGCTTGATTCTGTCCGGCGATTAGATCGAGGTTGGGCGTCCAGTCATTGATGCCTGAAAAATAGTGGCTTTGATAGGCGGAAAGCGACTCCACCATTAAAATGATAATGTTTTTGTTTTTCGCATCCTTGGTCAGGCAATGCGATTCTTCATTGAAACTAAACGATTTTAAAAAATTATCGCTGTAAGAAGAGGACTCCGACAGGATAGTTAAATTGTAGTCAATGACATTTTTGTAAATCCAGGAATGCGCGTACTTGTGCGTATCGGAAAAACTTGATGCTAATGGCAGGGCGGCAATGATAAATACGGGGAGTTTTTGATAACGCAGGTTATTTATTTTGTATTTGCTAAGAGAAAGAGCAACCGGCGCAGCAAGGATGAGAGCGACAATCAGGGATATATTGACGTTATTTAAAATATAGATCTGCTGAATATATTTGTAGGAATAATCGGCATATTTTATGACGTCACCTAGCGTGAGATGGGTATTGAAATTAATGATAACGATATAATCAATAATATAAATGCCAAATAAAACAAAACCTGAGAATCTGAGCAGTGCAGTGAGCAATCGGTTGGTCTGTGGCAACAGTGAAATATAAAACAGCAGCAGTAGGGCGCAATAAAACCCGGCGTCGTTGGCTAAAACCTGGCCAAAGCCCAATAACCGGGTTGAGGTGTAGTGGAAAATGAAACTATCGACATACAGGCATTTTAAGAATAGCGGGATGGCGAGTAAAAAAGAAAATTTGAGCATCTATGTCGGACAGGGTTATTGCTGAGGACCGGTGAGCTAAAGCGTTAGTATTCTTCAAGTAAATTCGGGAAGATCGCTGCTGTGCATGAATATGGCAATCGAGCTTTATCGATTTTACGGACACTTTGCTAAGGAAGCGCTGAACAAATCGATTCCGCTCATGGTTCGACAAGCTTACCACGAACGGAATCAACAATTTACCGTTCGTCCTGAGCCTGTCGAAGGACTTAATCAGTGCTTCCCTAAGGAGAAGGAGCCCCATTTTAGTTAAATCTAGTGATTTTTATTTCAGTCAGAAATTTTCGATAACAAAATAAGATAACGAAAGATTTCGGCAAAAGCCGCGAATGTTTTATTGATTCGGAGGTGTTCGATGAGGTTTCAAGAAGACATAAAAAAACCGATTGTTTTAAAAACAATCGGTTTTTTGTATTCATGGCGGAGAGGCAGGGATTCGAACCCTGGGAGGGGATCAACCCTCAACGGTTTTCAAGACCGCCGCTTTCGGCCGCTCAGCCACCTCTCCATACCCTGCGTATTATATAGGGAGTTAGATTTATTGCAATCTTAATTCGCTATTTGAAGCGGATATGCCGGATTCAGGACAATGCATTTGGCAATGATCACTCGCTGGGTTTGCCGTAATTAATATCAACGACTGTGTACCGGGTTTCTTTCAGCTCATTTTGGATCGCGACTTCGTCATCAAACGTTTTCTTAAGCAGCGCTCTTGCCAGCGGCGAATCGAGGCTGATGTAGTGCTTTTTAGGATTTAGCTCATCAGCCCCGACTATGCGGTAGGTCACTTCCTCGCCCGCTTCATTCTCCAAGGTCACCCAGGCGCTGAAAAAAATCCTGTCCTGATCGTCAGGTGGTTGGGACACGATATTAAGGGCGGGCAGTCGTTTTTGCAGGTAATGGATACGCCGATCTATGCCGCGTAATTCTTTTTTACGGTAGATATATTCGGCATTTTCCGAGCGGTCTCCTTCCGCTGCCGCGGCCGTTACAGCGAGGGTAACGTCTTTACGCCTGGTCCACAGCTCTTTTAATTCAATTTCCAGCGCCTGATAGCCTTCTTGGGTGATGTAAGGGGATGATTTGGGGCGAGGCGGTCTCCAGCGCGACATGATTGATTTCCTGTAGATGTTATGAGGGATTGAAATATTTTTTCAGACAAAACAGCTGCAAATCTTTATCATAGTCGGCTTTTAAATTACCAAAAAGGTTTTATCATGCAAGTAGCTGACAATATGGCTGTCTCAATTCACTATACTTTGACTAATGATGACGGCGAAGTACTGGATAGTTCAATAGGTGATGATGCCTTGGTTTATCTGCACGGTACAGGAAACATCATTCCCGGTCTGGAAGATGCGTTGCACGGCAAGGCTGTCGGCGACAAGTTTAATGTGCGCGTTGCGGCCAAAGATGCTTATGGCGAGAAAAATGATGGGATGATTCAAGTCATTCCACGGGCCATGTTTGAAGGCATAGACGAGATTGAAGTCGGCATGATGTTTCATGCCGATGTCAGTTCCGGTTCCGGCGAGGTCACCATCGTTAATATCGATGGCGACGATATTACCATCGACGGTAATCACCCGCTGGCAGGGATGGCCTTAACGTTTGATGTGGAAGTTGTGGACATCAGGCCGGCGACTAAAGAGGAAGCCGAGCATGGGCATATCCATGGCGCCGGTTGCCATCATTAAGCGTTGCCGGTATTTTTCTACATCCTTGTAGTCGCAATCTAGCTTACAAAAGCCTTTAGTAATAGAGCGGTATTCGCCATGCCTTTATGGAGGTGCCGCTCGATTTCCTCCATGGTTATTTCCCCCTCCGATTTTCCCGCCGCCCAATTGGCGACGACGCTGATCGCGGCATAAGCCATATCGAGTTCCTTGGCCAAGGCGGCTTCCGGCATGCCGGTCATGCCGACTAGGTCGCAGCCGTCTCTTTCCATGCGCCGGATTTCCGCGGCGGTTTCCAGGCGCGGCCCTTGGGTGCAGCCGTAAGTGCCCAGCGGGCTGATTTTTATGTTGGCGGCGCTGGCGGCGCTGATTAAGCGGGAGCGCAGTTTTTGATTGTACGGGTAGGTAAAGTCTATGTGGGTGACGGCCTCGTCTTCAAAAAAAGTATGCTTGCGGCCGTAGCTGTAATCAATGATTTGGTCCGGGATGGCGATATGCGCCGGAGCCATTTCGCCGGTAATGCCGCCTACTGCGGCGACGGCGACGATCTGCTCAACGCCGAGCTGTTTAAGTCCCCAGATATTGGCGCGGTAATTGATTTGGTGCGGGGCTATTGTGTGCGGATTGCCGTGTCTGGTCAGGAATATAATCCGGCTGCCGTTCAACTCGCCGGTAACAAACTCGGCCGAGGGCGAGCCGTAAGGCGTGTCCAGCTGCTCGCGACTGAGGATGTTTAAGTCGCTGAGTTGGGTCAGGCCGGTGCCGCCAATGATCGCGAGTGTGGTCATGTGTTTATTCCTTGCAGGCGTAAATGCCCGGTGCATTGCGTAAATAGCCTTTATAGTCCATGCCGTAGCCGAACAAATAACGGTTTACTACTCTCAAGCCGATAAAGTCGGCTGTTACCGTTTTTTGATGATCGAGGATTTTATCGACCAACACGGCGCTGTAGATGGCTGTCGCGCCTTGCTCCCGGCAGTAGTCATAGATGGCTTCCAGTGTGATGCCTTCATCAAGGATGTCATCGACGATCAGTACGGTGCGGCCTTTAAGCGGCGTTTCCGGTTGAACCAGCCATTTGACGCTGCCGCCCGAAGTCTGGTTTTGGTAACGGCTGGCATGGATGGAGTCCAGGGTTAACGGGATGGTTAGCCGGGGCAGCAATTTGCCGGCGGCGACGATGCCGCCGTTTATAACGCAGAGCACTAGCGGGTTGCGGTCGGCAAACGCGATGTTGATTTCCTGGGCTATTTTATCGATAGCGGCTTCGACTTCCTGTTCGCTGTGCAGCAGGTCGGCAGTTGCCCGGACGCGGTTGATTTCTTCAAGCATATTTATAGGTTGTGGTTGATGAGGGTGGATAATCGCTGCCATTTTTCGGACTGCATCAGTTGTTCGCGGTTCATCTGCGGTTTGCCTTGCATGGCGCGCAGCCGTTGCTCTCTGATCGGGTCGCGGGTTATCGGCAACGCATCAAGCACCTGTTCGGCGGCGGCCGGGTTGTTGCAAACCAGGATCATGTCGCATCCGGCAAGCTGCGCAAGGCGGGCGCGTTCCGGGAAGTCGCCGACCGATGCTGCGCCTTCCATGCTTAAGTCGTCGCTGAACACCGTGCCGTTAAAGTTTAATTCCTTGCGTAAAATCTGTTGTATCCAGAACGGCGAGAATCCGGCCGGATTCGGATCGATTTTCGGATAGACTACATGCGCCGGCATAATGCCTTCCAGGCCTTCTGCGATCAGTTGTTTAAAAGGCAGCAGGTCTTTTGCCCTGATACTGTCCATATCCCGTTCATCCACCGGCAAGGTCAGATGTGAATCCAGCGCCACTGCGCCGTGACCGGGGAAATGCTTGCCGGTTGCGGCCATGCCCGCTTCATTCATGCCTTTCCTGAATGAACTTGAAAGACGCGTCGCCAACGCCGGATCAGTAGAAAATGAACGGTTGCCGATGATTTCGCTGACGCCGCAGTCAATATCCAGCACCGGCGCAAAGCTGAAATCGATGCCGACCGCCAGTAACTCGGCGGCCATCAACCAGCCAGCGGGTTCAGCCAGTTCCGGCATTTGGGCGTAATTTGATGCGGGCGGCAAGCGGGTGAAGCCTTGTTGAAAGCGTTGCACCCTGCCACCCTCCTGGTCGACGGCAATCAGTATGTCGCCGTTGCGCGCCGCACGGATGGTGTTAATCAGCTCGGTAATTTGTTCGGGGTCCTGATAATTGCGCGAAAAAAGGATGACTGCTCCGGTGTTGGGGTGGTTTAGCTTTTCTTTTTCGTCTTGAGCCAGGGTTAAGCCCGCAACATCCAGCATTATCGGGCCGATAGGGAGATTACTTGTCATTACTTGGATTCGTTTTAAAATTGAAGAGGTTGGCCTTATACTAGGCCGCTATTTTCTGTTACACGGAGTCTGTTATGCGTTTATTGGTTATGCTGTTAAGTCTGCTGTTCATATCGGTTGCGGCTGCGAATGAAGGGGCAAAAGAGTCAGAAGCAGAAGCGGGTGTAAAATATATCGAAATGACTCCTAAGTTTACCGTTAATTTGGCGGAACCAAAAAAGTTTTTGCTGGTCAATGTGCAATTATTGGTCGAAGGTGCGGGGACTATTGCGGCGGTAAAAAAACATATGCCGGCATTGAGGCACGCATTGATCATGCTGTACAGCGGCAGGCCGTCTGAAGAATTGCAAACCATGGAGCAGCGTGAGGCGTTGCGGAAAGAAACGGCCGCTGTTATTCGTCAAACGCTGGAAAAGAGTGAGGACGGCAAAGGGCATTCTGCATCAGCTGAGGAAGGGCGTTCCGAGGAGGGCGCAGGTCATCCCGAAGGCTTTAAAGATGCCTATTTTACTGAGTTTTTGATTGATTGATCTGAAAGGCGCAGAAGTATGTTTGTGCTTTTTCGCCTGATTTAGAATCTTAACTGATCTCTAATAAGGGTTACATTGTCCGCAATCTGCGATTCCGTGTAAGGTACGGCATCGAATTTCCCCCAAACCGGTGCGGGCCAGGCTTTGTCGGTCCGGTAGCGGACTATATGGTGGATATGCAGTTGCGGAACCATATTGCCTATCGCCGCAATATTCATTTTGTCGGCTTTATAAAGCACTGCCAGGTTTTCGGCAAGGTAGCTGGATTCTTCGGTCAGCAATTCACGTTCGACTTTGCTCAGCTGGTAAATTTCCTGTAGATCCGCCCGTTCCGGCACCAGTATAAACCAGGGATACCGGCTGTCGTTCATCATCAATAATCGACATAATTCAAAACGGCCAATGGCTATGCAATCCTGCTTCAAGCGCGGATGTAACTGAAATGTCATGAGTCTTGTTATCCTAGAAAAGCAATGTCCAAAAATAGCGGATTAATGGCGGGAACTGAGTGGCGGATTCGTCGGTAAGGATCGTGCATAAATTAATTCAGGCAATTACCATGAAGAGCATGAAGACTTAAACCTTTCATGCCGCTTCATGTCCTTCATGGTTAAAAAATGAAAAATAAAACTTACTCAAGTTATTTCATGCCTGTTCCTTAGCTTGTGCGGGTTGAGTGACAGCGTATTGCACCGTATGGATGTCGGCTATTCGGAGCAATACGCTGCCGGGTGTGGGAACATCCGGCTGTGTGTTTACAACGACCCAAAATAAGCCGCTAATGCTTTAAAGTCGTCCTCGCTCAGGTTGGCGGCAATGCCTTGCATCGGACCGCTTTTGCGTGAACCGTCCTTGAATGCTTTTAATTGCTGTACAAGGTAGTCAGGGTGTTGTCCGGCAAGCCGTGGAAACTGGCCGTTCCCTGCCGCCGTGGAGCCGTGGCAGCCCAAACACATGTTGGCTTTGGCTTCGCCTGACTTTGCCAATGCCGGGTCGCCGCCGGTCTTGACGGGCTTCTGGCTGGAAAAATAAGCGGCAAGGTTGGCAATATCTTCATTGCTCAGGTTGGCGGTCATCGATTGCATCATCAGATTGATGCGGTCTCCAGCCTTGAATGCTTTGAGTTGATTGGTTAGGTAGATCGATTGTTGCGCCGCCAGAATGGGCCATTGCGCGCTACGGCTGTTGCCTTTTTCACCATGACAGCCGACACAATTCTCTGCTTTTTTCTCTCCTGCCGAGATGTCTGCCGCCGAAACCGGCAAAGCTAGAAAAACAGCCAGCAAGAAAGATAAGGTAAGGGGGTTCTGTAGTGAGTTCATGGTTCACCTCTTGGGATAGGATTAGACTAACTGTTTGGCGAAGTCTGCCTTTCACAGATAAGGCTTTTACTATACAACTAAAAAGATTAACTGGTAATAAAAAAGTTAAGGTGTGGCGCGTATATGCAAAATGGCGGGAGAGGAAGGTCTGGTTGGAGTTTATGCGCACATAAATGTGGCAATTTGAGCGTCGTCTATATTTTGGGCAGGGAAAGGATTGCTATGTCCAGGGCTTCTGAACATAGCAAGAAGCAAGGTTATTTTACGATGCGTAAATTTGGCTTGGAGGTCGGTTTTTTTACCGGTGGCGGCGGCTCATCGTCTTCATTGTCTTCCGGGTCGAAGATCATGCCTTTGCCGTTTTCTTTGGCGTAGATTGCCAATACTGCGGTTACCGGGGTGACAATGTGCATCGGTTTCCCGCTAAACCGGGCGTTAAATTCAATTTCTTCGTTGCCGAGCGAAAGACCCTGTATCGCTTCAGGTCTTATATTTAAAATGATTTTGCCGTCTTCAATAAATTCTGTCGGTAAAATCGCACCGGCATTTTCTGCATCCACCAGAAGATGCGGCGTCAGGCTGTTGTCAATAATCCATTCGTATATCGAACGAATTAAATAGGGCTTTAGAGATGTCATTTTTGCTAGGGTTTTATTTTAAAGGCTCGATCATTTCTTTCTCGGCGTCGCTAAGACTACGCTTGAAAGCGGCTCTGTTGAATATGCGCTGGGCGTAATTGGTGATCGCTTCGCTGGGCGTCGAGATGTCAATGCCTATGCTGGGCAGGCGCCATAACAAGGGCGCAATGACGCAATCTATCAGCGAAAACTCATCGCTCATAAAAAAGGGTCGAGCGGCAAAAATAGGCTCGGCGGACAAGATGCTTTCTCTAAGCATTTTCTTTGCGCGGGCGGATTTTTTCTCGCCGGAAAATAGAATTTCGTCCAGTAACTGATACCAGTCCTGATCGATGCGCTTAATCAGCATTCTGGCGTTTGCCCGTGAAACCGGGTCCATTTGGTGTAAAGGAGGGTGCGGAAAGCGTTCGTCCAAATATTCCATGATGATGCGCGAGTCATAAAGAACCAAGTCGCGTTCAATCAATGTCGGTGACGTGCCGTTAGGATTAAGCTCAAGTAAATCCTCCGGGGGATCAGTCGGGTCATAATATTCTATGTCTGCGACAACTCCTTTCTCGTGTAAAACAAAACGGGCGCAGTGGCTCATCGCGCATGTTGGAGATGAGAAAAGCGTCATTACAGATTTACGAGTAATATTTGTCACGAATAACAACCTCTTTAAAGACGGTAGAGCAATAAAAAAAAGGATATTATAACAGATTGGCGAGGTTTTTATTTGCCGTTGTTCGGCGTTGGCCGCGCTGAGGGATAAAGCCCGTGCTGAGTGTGTCGAAAGGGTGTTTCAAGCGGGAGTGATGGGCTGTTTCGGCAGCCCATCTTATTGCTCTGCTAATGATGCTTTATACGCTTAAGAATTAATGGATCTTTTTCCAGTATTCTTTTTTCAGCAGGTAAGCCACAACTAAAAACATCAAAATGTAAAATATCACGTATTTTCCGATACGCTGTCTTTCGAGCTGCACGGGTTCACCGACATACACCAGGAAATTAACCAAGTCATTGACGAAAATATCAAATTCTCCTGCGGACAATGTCCCCGGTTCTTTAAGAACTAAATTGGTGTATTCATCCCCCCATATATTTTTTTTATGCTCTGCATGTTGCTCACCTTGTAATTGCCAGAGTGGGTTAGGCATGGCGGTATCTTGGAAGACCAGGTTGTTTACCCCTCTAGGGCTTTTGGGATCGGTATAGTAACTTTTCAAATAGCTGTACAGCCAATCCGCACCGCGCGATCTGGCAATTAACGACAAGTCTGGCGGTTGTGTACCAAACCATTTTTCCGCATCATGCTTGTTCATGGCGCTGTGGAGTTGGTCGTAGATGCTTGCTCCTTCAGGAGCAATGTCTTTTAGCATCTTTTTTTGATCGACATCGGTATCGAGGGCAATACGCAGGTAACGAATATGCTTGATTGAATGGCAGCCAAGACAATAAGTGACGAAGTGCTTCGCTCCTCGTTGCAATGAAGCATTATTGGAAAGATCGATACTCGCTTCTTGCAGTTCAATGTCTTCCGAGGCGGTAACCCCAAAAGACAGTAATAACAGTAAAAGTAATGCCGTTAAGTTTTTCATATTAATCCAGACTCCCTATTGCTTTTTTTACTAACCGAGTAATAACGTTTCTTATGCCTTCGGGATTAGGTTGTCTGGTAAAAGAAGAGCCTTTAAAAGCAGTATGGCCAATTTCGGTAGCTGCCGGTTTTAATACCGTAATTTCCTCAATTAACGCGGGCAATTGCTCCTCAAGACTATGTACCGTGGTTAAGCGTTTTGGCACCGGTTTGGTCTTTTCCCAGCGGGTATAGAGCGGCATTAACAGGAAGAAACCGAAGTATATCGCGGTGAAGATGCGCGCTAATATTGTTGCTGTCGGCGTTGCGGGTTGCGTACCTAAATAGCCCAGCGCCAGGAAACTGATTACAAATAGGGCCAGCGCTTTTTTATAAATGCCGCCGCGGTAACGAATCGATTTGACGGGACTGCGATCCAGCCAAGGCAACAGGAACAATACGACAATCGCACCGCCCATGCCGATAACCCCGGCAAATTTGTCGGGAATCGCTCTTAAAATGGCATAGAAAGGCGTGAAATACCAGACTGGCGCTATATGTTCCGGGGTTTTCATCGGGTCGGCAGGAATGAAGTTTGCATGCTCAAGGAAGTAACCCCCCATTTCCGGCATGTAAAAAATAACCGTGGCGAAAAACAACAAAAACACGGCCACGCCGACGATGTCTTTGACGGTGTAATAGGGATGAAAAGGAATCCCGTCTACAGGATGTCCCCAGGGATCTTTGGAGTCCTTGATTTCAATGCCGTCCGGGTTGTTAGAGCCCACTTCATGCAAAGCCACGATATGCAGGAACACCAGCATCACCAACGCCAGAGGCACCGCAATAACATGAAAAGCGAAGAACCGGTTCAAGGTTGCATCGGAAACCACATAGTCGCCTCTGAGCCAGAGCGACAAGTCGTCGCCGATCACAGGAATGGCGCTGAACAGCGAGATAATAACCTGCGCGCCCCAATAGGACATCTGTCCCCAAGGCAGCAGATAGCCCATAAACGCTTCGGCCATCAGGGCTACGAACAACAGCATGCCGAAAATCCAGATCAGTTCGCGGGGATGCTTGAACGAACCGTACAGCAAGCCTCTGAACATGTGCAGATAAACGACGATAAAAAACGCCGACGAACCGGTCGAGTGCATGTAGCGAATCAGCCAGCCCCAGTTCACATCGCGCATGATGTATTCTACGGAATCGAATGCCAGTTTGGCGTCCGGTTTGTAGTTCATCGTCAGAAAAATACCGGTCAAGATCTGGTTAACCAGCACCAGCAAAGCCAGTGAACCGAAGAAGTACCAGAAATTGAAGTTTTTAGGCGCATAATAATGCGTCATGTGTTCATTCCAGAGTTTGGTCAGCGGAAAACGAGCCAAAATCCATTCGTTACATTCAGTTATGCGGCTAGGTTTCATGCGCTTGCTTCCTCTGCGGATTCACCAACAACCAATAGGGTGTCGGTAATATAACGGTAAGGGGGGATTTCCAGATTAGTTGGCGCCGGTACGCCGCGATAAACGCGACCGGCCAAATCAAACCAGGAGCCATGACACGGACAGAAAAAGCCGCCTTTCCACTTGTCGCCAAGATCGTTGGGGGCTATTTCGGGCCGGAATGTCGGCGAGCAGCCCAAGTGCGTACATAAACCCACGGCAACAAAAATTTCCGGCTTAATGGAGCGCGCCGGGTTTTTGCTGGATTCCGGCTGTATGGATTCCACAGAAAGAGGATCCCTCAGTTCATTGTCCAGGGTTTTCAGCGTTTCAAGAACCTCAGGGGTTCGGTTGAGTATCCAGACCGGCTTGCCTCGCCATGCGACCCTGATTAACTGGCCGGGCTCCATTTTGCTGAGATCAACTTCAACGGGAGCGCCGGCCGCCATGGCCTTGGCGCTAGGTTGCATTTGAGCAAGAAAAGGAACTGCCAAGTAGCCTGTGCCGACTGCGCCGACCACGGTCAAAGCCGAGGTTAAAAACTGGCGTTTGGACTGATCGACGCCTTTATTATTCATTATAGAACTCTCCTGATTAGGTCTGCGCCTCTTATGGGCGCATTATTTTTCACCGCCAATATACCATTAGAGCTTATAAGATTTGAAGTGCTTATGCCGCAGGTTTTAGCGTTTGTTATATATTAAAATGGCCCGATGCCATCACATGATTCACAAGTCCATGATGTTAAAAAAAATTGTTGTTTTTTAGCGGGGCGATAACAGCATTAATTTTTTTATATAACTAGCGTGTATTCGATGGATCGGTAAGGTAATTATCCTTCGACTCCAAGATAAGTTCCGATTATGGTTTGTCTTGCACGTAGTCGAAGAGCGTGTTCAGGCTGTTTGTTAATGCGGCAAGAAATGCTGCATTTTCTTCCGGTTTACCTATGGTTACCCGCAGGCAATCAGCCAGCAAACCGCCTTGAGCGCTCAGGTTTTTAATTAAAACGCCCTGTTGTTTTATGGAGTCGAAAATTTCGTTTGCCCGGTTTTCCGGTGTTTTAAACAGGATAAAATTTGCAGCGCTGGGATAGGCGGTAATGCCGCTCAACTCATTAAGCCGCTGAAAGACGATCGACCGTTCAGCGCAAATCTGTTGGGTTTGCCGATCGAACAATACCTTGTTGGACAAGGCAAAGTTTGCGCTTACCTGGGTAAGAATATTGATATTGTAAGGCAGGCGGATTTTATCGAGTTGCTCGATGAGGTCCGGCGTTCCGGCAATATAGCCGAGGCGCAAACCCGCCAATCCCAGTTTCGATACGGTGCGCATCACCAGCAGGTTGTCATATTGCCCCAGACTGTCGATGAAACTGGCGTCGGCAAAAGGCGCATAGGCTTCATCGATCACCACCAAACCCTTGGCGGCTTTTATGATGTCCAGGACCGACGCTTCGGAAAATAAATTGCCGGTAGGGTTGTTCGGGTAGGCCAGGAAGATGACCGAAGGCTGATGCCGTTCTATCGCATCAAGCATGGCCGGTAAATCCAGGTCAAAGCTTCCCTCTAGCAATGGAATGGCGTGGTAGCCCAGTCCCAGGCACAGGCTCAGCTGTTTATACATCACAAAACCGGGATCCGGCGCCAACACGCAGGCATCGGAAGGCAGCGCCATCAACAGTAACTGGATGATTTCATCGGAACCGTTGCCCAGCAGCACATCGAATTGATCGGGTATGTTATTCAGGCGTTTAATGGTGGCAGTCAGGTGCCTGGCTTCAGGATCGGGATAGCGGTTCAGCGGGCAGTCTTTCAATGCTTCCAGCCAGTCTTTCTTAATGTCTTCAGGCCAGCTGTAGGGATTTTCCATCGCATCCAGTTTAATCAAGCCTGTGGCGTCGGCAACTTTATAGGCGGACATTGCCAGGACTTCTTTGCGGAAAAGGGAGGAAAGCAGATTATTTTCGGACATATATGAGGTTCAAGGCAAAAGGTGCAAGACGAAAGGCGAAGAGAGAAAGGCGAAAGGCTTAGTGCAAGCGGATGGTTCTTTTCGCCCTTGGCCCTTCGTCTTTAGCCTTCTTTTAACTTGGTTTTATCCTGAATTCCGCGGAGCGCGCATGGGCGGTCAGGCTTTCGCCCCGCGCCAATATCGATGCGGTTGTGCCTAGCGTATCCGCACCCGTTTGGGAACAGTTGATCAAGCTGGAGCGTTTTTGAAAATCGTAAACCCCCAACGGCGAAGAAAACCGTGCCGTGCTGGAGGTCGGCAAGACATGGTTGGGGCCTGCGCAGTAATCGCCCAAGGCTTCGGCGGTATAGCGGCCCATAAAAACAGCGCCCGCGTGGCGAATGTTTTTGCACAAGGCTTCCGGGTCTTCAACCGAGAGCTCCAGATGTTCGGGCGCAATAATGTTGGCCACATCGGCGGCCGCGTTTAGGTCGCTGACCTTGATCAATGCGCCGCGCGTCGTCAGCGATGTCCTGATGATCTCTGCGCGTTCCATGGTCGGCAATAACCGATTGATACTTTGCTCAACAGCATCCAGATAAGCTGCGTCAGTGCTGATCAATATGGACTGAGCATTTTCATCGTGTTCGGCCTGCGAAAACAGGTCCATCGCAATCCAGTCGGGGTTGGTTTCGCCGTCGCAGATAATCAGGATTTCCGAAGGTCCGGCAATCATGTCGATACCGACTTGGCCGAACACCAGTTTTTTGGCGGTAGCGACGTAGATATTGCCGGGGCCGACAATTTTCGCCACCGCAGGAATGGTTTCAGTACCGTAAGCCAGCGCGGCGACGGCCTGCGCACCGCCCATCGTAAATACGCGGTCTACACCGGCCAGATAGGCGGCCGCCAGAACCAGTTGATTGGTTTCGCCCTGAGGCGCGGGCACGACCATGATCAATTCGCCGACGCCTGCGACTTTGGCGGGAATCGCATTCATCAACACCGAAGAAGGGTAGGCGGCTTTTCCGCCCGGCACATAAAGTCCCACGCGGTCCAGCGGGGTTATTTTTTGTCCGAGTACGGTGCCGTCAGCTTCGGTGTATTGCCACGACTCCATTTTTTGGTGTTCGGCATAAGCGCGGATACGGTTAGCGGCTGTTTGCAGCGCCTGGGACTGCTCAGCGGGCAGGCTGTTCCAGGCCGATTTGAGAATTTCCGGCGGCAATTCCAGCTCGGAGGCTTGCGCGATAGTGCGTTGATCGAAGCGGTTGGTGTATTCGACAACCGCTTTATCGCCGCTTTTTCGGACGTCGGCAATGATAGCCAGGACGCGCTGATGAATTTCCAGGTCGTCGGTTTCATCAAAAGCCAGCAGATTTTTTAATTGCCGGTCAAAATCGGCAGAGGAGGCATCGAGTCGGGTGATGTTTATATTAGACATGGCGGTAACCAAAAATTTCAAATGATGCAATATATTCAATCCAATGTGTAAAGGATCGATCAATTCACCACGAAGACACGAAGTACACGAAGTCTTCTTTGGTTTTCTTCGTGTCTTCGTGGTGCAATGCTTTTAAATTGAGTTATGTAGGGTACGCTTCGCGTACCATTTTTCAAAACGCACTCCAAATTTAAAAAAGGTACGCGAAGCGTACCCATTCGTCTTGCCTTGTTTTTAGCCTCTTTTCGCCAGCGTTTTTTCAAACTGGTCCAGCAATGTTTGAATCGCCTGATGCTTCATTTTCATCGCCGCTTTGTTGACGACCAGTCTGGAGCTGATGTTCATAATCAGATCCCGCGGTTCCAGGTCATTGGCCTTCAGCGTGTTGCCGGTATCGACCAGGTCGACAATACAATCGGAAAGGCCGACCAGCGGCGCCAGCTCCATCGATCCGTACAGTTTAATGATTTCCGCCTGTATGCCTAAGCCGGCGAAATAGCGTTGGGTTATTTTGACGTATTTGGTCGCAACCCGAACCCGTCCGGCAATCGGCGGCGCGTCTTTGTGCGCCGCAGTCATCAACCGGCAGCAGGCGATGTTCAAGTCCAACGGTTCGTACAGGCTTTCAGCGCCGTGTTCCAGCAGGATGTCTTTCCCGGCGATACCCATGTCGGCCGCGCCGTATTCAACAAACGTAGGCACATCGGTGGCGCGGATGATGACCAGCTGAACGTCGTCCCGGGTGGTTCGTAAAATCAGCTTACGGCAGGTAAGCGGGTCGTCAATCGGCGTGATGCCCGCTTCTGCCAATAACGGCAGGGCGTCCTCATAAATCCGGCCTTTAGATACGGCGATAGTCAGCATAGTTAAACCTTATCGTGGGACGCGGCGTATCGTCGCGCCCAATTGAGAGAGTTTTTCTTCGATATGATCATAGCCCCGGTCGATATGGTAAATGCGATCGACCAAGGTATCCCCTTCGGCGACCAGCGCGGCGATCACGAGACTTGCCGAAGCTCTTAGGTCAGTCGCCATAACCGGTGCGCCGGTCAGTTTTTTAACGCCGGTGCAGATGGCGGTATTCGATTCCAGCTTAATGTCGGCGCCCATGCGCATCAATTCCTGAACATGCATGAAGCGATTTTCAAAAACCGTTTCAGTAATGGTGCCCACGCCGTCGGCGATAGCGTTCATCGCGGTGAACTGGGCCTGCATATCGGTCGGGAAGGCCGGGTAGGGCGAGGTGCGAACCGAAACGGCCTTGGGCTTTTTGCCGTGCATATCCAGCTTGATCCAGTCTTCGCCGGTAGTAATGTCAGCGCCGGCTTCAACCAGTTTTTCCAGAACGGCATCGAGAATATCCGGGCGGGTGTTTTTAAGCCTGATGCTTCCGCCGGTAATTGCCGCGGCAATCAGGTAGGTGCCTGTTTCGATCCGGTCGGGAAGAATGTCGTAGTGGATGCTGTCGACACCCAGCTTTTCAACGCCTTCGATGACCAGCACGTCGGTGCCTATGCCGGTGATTTTGGCGCCCATTTTGTTAAGAAAGTGAGCCAGGTCGGTCACTTCCGGTTCCTTGGCCGCATTTTCAATAATCGTGGTGCCTTCGGCCAGGGCGGCCGCCATCAGCAGGTTTTCGGTACCGGTAACGGTGATTTGCTCCAGAACCAGACGGCAGCCTTTAAGCCGGGTCGCTTTGGCGTGGATAAAACCGTTTTCGACGCTAATGTCGGCGCCCATTTTCAGTAGACCGTTAATATGTATGTCGACCGGACGCGAGCCGATAGCGCAGCCGCCGGGCAAGGATACATGAGCTTCTCCGAACCGGGCCAATAAGGGACCCAGCACCAGGATTGAGGCGCGCATGGTTCTGACCAGCTCGTAGGGCGCTACAAAACTGTTGATTGTGCTGGAGTCGACCTCGATATTCATTTTTTCGTCAACGGTGAGGTTGACGCCCATGCGTCCCAGCAGCTCCATGGTTGTCGTGATGTCATGGAGATGCGGAATGTTGCCGACGCTGACCGGCGCTTCCGACAACAAGGTGGCGGCCAGGATCGGTAAGGCGGCATTTTTGGCGCCGGAGATACGCAGCTCGCCAGAGAGTCGTGCGCCGCCGGTAATAATTAGTTTATCCATATGAATTAAGGTAAAAGATTCAAGGTCAAAGGTTCAAGGCTAATCGGCTTGAACGGCAAAATGGCTTGATTGGTCAAAGCCGCTGAGTTTGGCAAGATTTAGCAATTGCTCGGGAATATTTTTGAAAACTATTTGCGTTCTATTTTGCCGGGAATATTTTATCCACTCAATCATTAACGCAAGCCCCGCGCTGTCCGTACTGGAAACGAGGCTAAGATCGATGGTGATTTCTCTTGCGGCTTTTAAGAAAGAAATCGATTTCAGAGTCTGTTTGTCGATGGTCGCAAAGGTTAAAGCGCCATCGATCACAAAATGCACGGGACTCTCTTTAATGATATTCAGTTGGCTCACTTTTTTTCTTCCGCGGATTTAAACAGGAACTGGCCGAGCGCCTTTTCCAGAATAATGGCGGAATTAGTGACGTCAATTTTCCCACCGTCTTTTAAATATTCCTCGGAACCGCCCGCGTCCAGGTTGACGTATTGTTCGCCCAACAGGCCCGCAGTAAAGACGCTGGCGGTGGTGTCGTCCGGCAGCGTGTTGTATTGCTTGTCAATGCTCAGTTTCACAACCGATTCATAGGTTTTGGGGTCGAAACTGATAGCGCTGACTTGGCCGATTTTAACGCCTGCCGATGAAACCGGCGACTTAACCTTTAAGCCGCCGGAGTTTTCAAAACGGGCGGTAACCGTATAGGTGTCGTGCGCGGTAAAAGAGCTTAAATTACTCACTTGCAAGGCAAGAAAAAACAACCCGACTATGCCTGCTGCGACAAAGAGTCCGACAAAGGTGTCTTGGGTATTGGTGTGTTGCATGTTAATCATCTCCAAACATGAGTGCGGTCAGGATAAAATCCAGACCTAAAATACTAAAAGCAGAATTGACTACGGTACGTGTGGTGGCTCGGCTGACCCCTTCAGACGTCGGGATTGCATCATAGCCCTCAAACAACGCTATCCATGAAGTGATAAAACCAAACACCAAACTTTTGATAACGCCGTTGACGATGTCGTCCTGAAAATCTATGTTCGCCTGCATTTGCGACCAGTAAGCGCCTTCATCGACGCCTAACAGCCCCGAACCGACCATTTGTCCGCCGATAATGCCCACCGCACTGAACAGGGCGGCAAGTAGGGGCATGGACAAGAAGCCGGCCAAAAAACGGGGCGAAATGATGCGCTTGATCGGGTCAACGGCCATCATTTCCATGCCCGACAGCTGTTCGGTTGCTTTCATCAGGCCGATTTCAGCTGTTAATGCGGAGCCGGCCCGTCCTGCAAATAACAGCGCGGTAACGACGGGGCCGAGTTCCCTGACCAGCGAAGCGGCAACCATGACTCCGAGCGTTTCTTCAGCGCCAAAATCGGAGAGTATGTAATAGCCTTGCAGGCCCAGAACCATGCCGACAAACAGTCCTGAAATAGTGATAATCAGAAAAGACAGCACGCCGACCGAATACATCTGGTTAAGCAGGAGCCTGGGGCGGGGCAATACGCTGAGTATCCCGGAAGTTGTCTGTAACAGGAAAAACGTGCCGCGGCCAATTTTGGTAAAACCGGTGCGGGTGTTTTTGCCCAAATGCTGTAGAAGTTCAATCATAAGTTAAGGCTCAAGGTAAAAAGCGCAAGGTGCAAGGCAAAAAATCTTGCACCTCAATAACGTTTGCCGGTCGACAATAAGTCGTCGACATAATCTTTTGCCGGATAATGAAAGTGTACCGGGCCGTCGGCCGCACCGTTCATAAATTGCTGTACCCAGTCGGATTCGGATTGTTCAATTTCCTTGGGCGTACCCTGTCCGACGACTTTGCCTTCTGAAATGACATAAATATAATCCGCTATCGCCGCCGTTTCCTGAACATCATGAGAAACAATGATGCTGGTTAAACCCAGAGTGACGTTCAACGATTTGATCAGGTGAACCAACGCCCCCTTGGAAATAGGGTCCTGTCCGGTAAAAGGTTCATCGTACATGATCATCATCGGGTCCAGCGCAATGGCTCTGGCCAACGCAATACGCCGGGCCATGCCGCCGGACAGTTCGTTAGGCATCAGGTCGCGCGCGCCTCTCAATCCCACCGCCTGGAGTTTCATCAACACCAGAGTGCGGATCATGGATTCGGGGAGATGGGTATGTTCGCGTAATGGGAAAGCGACATTATCAAAAACACTCATGTCGGTTAATAATGCGCCGCTTTGGAATAACATACCCATGCGTTTACGCAGCTCGTACAGCTCTGCTCGGCGCAGGCGGTGGACATTGTTGCCGTCGACAGTAACGGAGCCTTGTGCGGGAAACAATTGTCCGCCGATCAGCTTCAACAGGGTCGTTTTGCCGGTGCCGCTAGGCCCCATGATCGCGGTAATTTTACCGCGTTCAAATTCGAGGGAAATATCGTCAAATATTTTCCTGTCGCCGCGGGAAAACGACAAATTTTGAACAGAGACCAGGCTGTTTTGCGGAGAGACGCTGTTATCCATGCGTAATTAGGATCGAGTGAGAAAATTAAACAGGCTATTTTCTATGACTACTCCCTGTTAAGTCAATCTATTGTGCCGATTGCTTCAGAGGGAGGTTGAATTACGACGGACAGGATTGCAAATGCGTTTGCTGTAGCCGCCGTTATTGCAATAGCGGCCGATGTAAATTGAGCGGAGCCTTGGCTTCAATGACGAAAAATAATGGCGTTTGGTTTTCGGATATTTTGAAGCCTTTTTCCTCGTGGTTGCGTCACAAACTAATCAGCCGAACGTCTACGTCATGAAGCACGCAAATAACGTATTCCTGTCATAGCCTATGCTGACATGCGCCTAGTTAATATATAGAGAGGGACAAAACATGCCGATCGACCCGAAATTGGCTCAATCAATAGACCAAGTATTGAAATATCTGCCGGATGTGATCTTTGATATTCAGAACAGGAAAGATTATGCCAAAAACCCAGCCTTTGCCGCCGACATCAGCCGCTTAAACGATTTCAAGCAGCAGCTGATGATCGTGAAAGACGGACCAATGCCGTCATCGAGTACATTGGCCGGAATACAGGGTGCAGTAACAAACACCATCCTGCCGATGATCGAAAGCCTAATTTCCGCCAATCTAGTCATGGCCAATATGGGGCAATTAAACACCAACCGGACCATCGAACCTAAGGACGCGATAGATCAAAATGTGAAACTGACATCGCTGCAAAACGCCCTCCAAGGCATGCTGCCTTACTTGCCGAAAGCCGAACGCAAGCGTATTCCTCCCAGGGTTGTCGGGGGCAAATTGTTATTCAAACATTGATAAAAGCCCAAGTCATAGAATGGGAGGAAAAATGAAATTAAAAAACGTGAAAGACTGGGACGCCATCGAAAACTTCCTTACGGCGCATGGGCAACATTATTATTACGGATATAAAGATTGTTACAACGATCTGAATCAGGACAAAACCTATACTGACGACGAAGCCGGGGCGAGGGAGTTAAGCCGGGATTTGATGGCGGTTTTAAATAATAAACTCGATGTTAACAGGCAGGCGCAAGACTCCGTACAGAAAAAATTAATAGAGATTTGCGAGTTGATTCGTGTCGGCAGGGCCGGAGGCGGCCCGCTTTTTGGGGCACCCACGGCAACTTGGTACGGCGATGTCGTTATGAACGGCTTATGTTTTGGCTTTACCGAAATATTTAAAGGACACACCGATTGGGAAATGGCGCTTTGGGAAGCCATTGTTGCTTGGCGGCCAATTGCAGGGGACACGGCGACATGCTTGGCGGCATTGAATGAATATTTGGATGGCGCCATCAATTGGAGTGACGGATTAAAGGCCAACCGGGCTCTGGAGGGAGCTCTGATGTTGAAAGAAGCCTGGGAATACATGAATTTGGAAAGCACGGATTATGGCTTTGCTCCAGCCTGGCTGGATTTGGTGGGCACTGCCGCGACCACCACGCTTGTAGACAAGGGAGAAGTGACCAAAAACATTATCACTTTAGGGGATGCCAGGATTTTCATTGGTTCCGTTGGCAACTTGGTCGAGCTGGACGCGTTGAAAACCGGGGGCAGCGCTTATATTCTCGAAATAAGCACACCTAACCATTCGATGATGGCAAGGTTTAATAATGGCGTAATAGACGCATTGGAGTCCGAGGAAAACGGAATGGGCGTTGTTACAAATTGGAATGCGCTGGCGGATTTTTTATGGGCAGGTATCCAAATAGGTTATACGCAAGGGGACACCATACCTTTGAATATTGACGTTAAGCGTTTGGCTCCCAACGGGACGGACACCAGTGACGGCAAGATAGATATGACCGGCATATAGACGCCGTGCTGTAGGCCAGGCGGGCCATCCCTGTTTTTCGCACCATTTTTCAGGCAATCGGTTCCGCATACATCACAGGCTTGGGCCGACATGCATGTCGCGTCCCGCTCCAAAAAAACAGCTCCCAATTCCCCATAACTCGGGAGGATGCGGGATTAGTGGGTTAAAAAATTTTTGAGCGCTGGCTTATACCTTAGTAAATCCAAAACATTTCGTGTATCCTTTTTCGGTAAACCCGTTGATCCTGCCGCTTCGCCTCTTCCGAATGAAGTCGAACGGCGAATTAAAGAAATATGCCCGGCTCAGGTTATGAATTTAGCCGCGCTATTTCGCATAGACTAAAAATTTCATCGTGAAAAACTCCACTGCAAACTATCTGGTCGGCATCGACCTAGGCACAACGCATACCGTCGTCGCTTACGTCAAAGCCGATAATACTCATCAGGAAATACAAATCTTCCAAATCGAGCAGCTGATTGCTCCCGGCCAAGTCGCCGCAAGGCCGTTGTTGCCGTCGGTGCGTTACCATCCCGCAACCGGCGAATTGTCCGAGGCCGATCTTTCATTTCCCAGCGCGGTTGAGACCGCTGTCATCGGCGAGGCCGCCCGCCTGCTCGGCGCCAAAAGCAAAGGCCGGTTTGTCACCAGCGCCAAAAGCTGGCTGTCGCATCCGTCGGTCGATCATACTGCCGACATTCTGCCCTGGGGCGGCGGCGATGACGTCGGCAAGGTTTCCCCTATCGCCGCCAGCGCCAGCTATCTGTCGCACATTCGGACGGTTTGGGGTCATCAATTTCCCGATGCGCCGCTGGAACAGCAGGATATTGTGATTACCGTCCCGGCTTCGTTCGATGAGGCGGCGAGATCCCTGACGCTCGAAGCGGCGCGGCTTGCCGGATTGCCTAACGTTCGTCTGCTGGAAGAGCCGCAGGCGGTTTGTTACGACTGGCTAAGACGGCATGCCGGGACGGTTAAGCAGGCGCTGGCGAATGTGCATCTGCTGCTGGTTTGCGATGTCGGCGGCGGCACTACGGATTTGACGCTGATCAAAGTGGAGCAGGGCGAGCAGGAGCCTAAATTAACCCGCATCGGGGTCGGCGATCATTTAATGCTCGGCGGCGACAATATCGACTTGGCCTTGGCGCATCTTGCCGAAAGCCGCTTGGGTAATGGAGAAAAACGCCTGTCGGCGGCCGATTTGTCGCAGCTGATAGAACAATGCCGGATTGTCAAAGAGCGCCTGTTGGCCGACGATGCGCCGGAGCAAATCAACGTCACCTTATTGGGAGGCGGCTCCAAACTGATCGGCGGTTCCCGTTCCGTTGCGCTGAGCAAAGAAGAGGTCAGAACCATTGCGCTGGACGGCTTCTTCCCGTTGTCAGGCCTCGACGATTTGCCGGACAGAAAACGCAGCGGCGTGGTCGAGTTCGGCTTGCCGTATGCGGCGGAACCCGCGATCAGCAAACATATCGCCGCGTTTTTAAAGTTGCACAACACCGCCTCCCTCGAAGCCCTTTTGGGGCAAGGCAGCGTCCCCGACGCCTTGCTGCTGAACGGCGGCGTGTTCCGCAGCCAGTCGATTACCCAGCGCATGACCGATTTAATCCAGTCATGGCGCTCCGCTCCCCCGGTATTATTGGAAAACAAACATCCCGAACTGTCCGTCGCGTTCGGCGCGGTCAGCTATGCGATTGCAAGGCGGGACAAGAAACTCAAGATCGGCGGCGGCTCGGCGCGCAGTTATTTCCTGCTGGTCGATACCGAGGATTCCAGCAAGCAGCAAGGCCCTTCGACTGTGCTCAGGACAGGCATTTGCATTTTGCCCAAAGGCAGCGAGGAAGGCGATGAAATCATCTTGAAAGACCGGCGTTTTGCACTGCGTTTAGGTGTGCCGGTCCGTTTTCACTTGGTTTCCTTGTCCGGCGACGGCGAATTCAAACCGGGCGACGTGGCTGAAATTACCGACTTGTTTCATTCCCTGCCGCCGCTGGCCGTGGCGTTTGAAGGTGATGCCGGCAAGCCGAATGCCGAGGTCATCGTCGAGCTGGCGGTCACCCAAACCGAGGTCGGCACGCTTAAGATCCAATGTATTGCAGTTGAGGACAGCCGTCAGCGTTGGGATGTTGAGTTTCAAATCAGGAAGAAGGCGGCCGGTTTGCAGACGGATGCCGCATTGCCCGCCAATGTTGACCGGATAGCCGAACAGATACAGGCTGTTTTCGGCGCCAAATCCAGGCAGGTTGACCCCAAGGCGGTCAAAAACCTGCGCGCCGACCTGGAAAAACTCACCGGTACGGCGCGTACCGAATGGACGACGCCGTTGCTAAGAGCCATGTTCGGTACTTTGCTGGAAGGCGCCAAATACCAGCGCCGCTCCGAAAATCACGAACGCGTCTGGCTGAGCTTGGCCGGTTTTTGCTTGAGGCCCGGATTCGGCTATCCGCTGGACGACTGGCGCGTCGAGCGGTTATGGAAAAACTATCCGCAAGGCATTCAGTTTGTTAACGAAACCCAAAACTGGAGCGAATGGTGGACATTGTGGCGGCGGGTTGCGGGCGGCCTGGATGCTGCTGCGCAAGAGAAGATTTTTTCCGACATCGCAAAATTCCTGAATCCTGCGGCGGCAAGACAGCCCGGCGTTGCCAAGCAGATCAAAATCCGCAGTTACGACGACATGGTGAGGTTGGCCGCCGTTCTGGAACGCCTGCCGGTCGCCGATAAAATACAATTGGGCGAATGGCTGTTGAAACGCCTGCAAAAAGCCGGCGAACCTAGCCAGACCTGGTGGGCGGTAGGACGCATCGGGGCAAGGGTGCCGTTCCACGGCAGCAGCCACAATGTCATCCCTGCCGAGACCGTCAGTCCGTGGTTGGAACACATGTTGACGGTAGACTGGAAGAAAATTCCGCAGGCCGGTTTTGCCGCTGCGCTGATTGCCCGGATGAGCGGCGACAGGGCGCGGGATATTGGTAAAGCTATGCGTCTACAGATCGTCGAAAAACTGAAACTGGGTAAAGCGCCCGCATCCTGGATCGATATGGTCGAACAGCTGAAAGAGTTGGACGAAAAAGAAGAAAAACAGATTTTCGGCGAGGCGTTGCCGCCGGGATTGAAACTTGTCAATGAAGCCTAGCGCTTAAAGAAGGGAACAATGAAGCTGGTTGGTATCGTGATCGTTGCAGGGCTGATCCTGCTGTATTTTATAGATGCGGCGTTTAAAATTAACCCGTTTAATACGGAAATGTTGATACACAGTGGGTTGAGGTTTCTGACCGGTTTTATAATTCTTGGCATAGGGGTTTTTTATACCGGTAAAATCAGGCTCAAATATGCGCTTTTTCTTGTATTGGCCCTGGCGTTGGCTGATGACATCTGGGATTACACCAGGGATGTGAATAGTTTTAGCTTCGAAGTCATGCTGCACAGCATCTATATGTTGTTATGGGGTTCTTTGGCTGGGTATGTGCTGATGAAGCAGTGGCTGAATGGGCGTGATGCAAGGTGAGCAATGGACTGGCGGGTAAAAAAAGCCTTCACCGCGCTGGCAAGCGATGAAGGCCAACCCCTAAGAGAGAAGTATCAACTACGTGTATGAATACTCAGCTTTCGTCATTTTTGGAGTTAGCTCTATATCCGTAAATTGAATAAGCGGCAATGATCATTAAATACACACTGAGTGCAGGCAGTTCACTGGGTTTCTCGGCTGTAGCCTGAGGAGTCGTATGGCTGTTAACGACATGGGCAGCTAATTGAGCGCCCGGTGAATTTTCCTGATTCAGCGCTATTTTTACGGTTGAAGACGTTGGGTCGGGTATGGATATGTTCGGTTTTTCCTGAACTTCAACAGCATAAACATTAAATGACAAAGTTAATGCGGCCAAGTAAGCCGATATGCTTTTTATATTCATTGTTGCACACTCACGAAAAAGGAAAGTCGATCAAATAAAGTAGCGATACGAAACTATTATCGATTTATTTCACTATGATGACAACGTTTTTTTATGAATGATTAGGTAGGCGGTAGGGCGACGCAGGAAGCGGTTGCCTTGGACGTGGCGCAAACCACCGCGGAGCTGATGGGTGAGGACTGTTTTTGACGGTCGCCTGTTTGCCGGTGCTACAAATTCTCCGCATTTAACAGTATCACTTCAATCTCCTCGGTAATTTCTTCCTGGCGATAAATCTGGGATTTTCTTTGCAGCTTTACGGTTTCATCGTCGAGGTGATTTACCGCGCTCTCCAGATGCTGGAGGCGGCGGTGGTTTTCGGCCATCAGCGAGATATAAAAAATTTCGTGCAATACGGCAAATAAATAATGATGCAGCAAGTCCGCAAAAAATTCGCCGGGTTCCAGATTGAGTATCGGCGGGTTGCCGTAATGCTGGGTTTGCCCGTTTTGCCGAGGGAACGGAGGCAGCGCCTGCCGTTGGGCGATTTGATTGGGCGCGGTATCGTGATAAACGACGGTCAGCTGTAAGGCGGAGACGGCTTTAGTTGCAGTCCCGCCGTCGTGCAATGAGCTGATCGCGTCAATCAGGCGGTTAATGACCGCGGGTATTTCTTCGGCGACATTGGCGCCTTCGAGTGTCGCGATAACTTCGGCGGCAATGCCCTCCTGCCGGTTGCAAAGCCGGCTGCCGACGGCGATAACGCCGGTATAAGCCCCCGTTGCGATCGCATTAATCAGGCTTTCGTTAAAATCGCCGCAGAAACCGCGTTCCGCGCCCAGCAAAATACAGACATGCGCGGCGTTGTCGTCAACCGCTGCCGGACCCGGATAAAAATCCAGAAAATCCAGCGCCGCCCGCTCAATATTAGCCACGGCCTGGCCTTGCATGGTTTTCAAACGCTGTAGCTTATGAATCTCCATGAAAGCCAGGTTTTTCATGGAATTTAAAATGCTGCGTATCTCCGTGAGTTGGGTGATGTGCAGTTGCAGTTCGCGGCTTAGGCTCATGACGGTTTAAGCCATTCGCCGAGCGTTTGCAGCCATTGCTCATGGGGGCTGTCCAACGTCAGGGCTGCGGTTTTGACGCCCTGTTCGATCCGAACCAACAGTTGTGCAATATCTTTAGGGTCGGCTTGGTTAAACAGTCCGCCATTAAACGCGGTCAGCCAGGCCAGTTGAAACAGGTTGCTGTGCGGAGCCAGTCGATCCTGTTTGAGTATTTCCCGTAGCAGCCGGCCCCGCGTGATCCGGGCTTCCATTGAGGCTTCCAGGCGCTGACCGAAACGGGTAAAGGCTTCCAGTTCCAGAAATTGCAGGTAATCCAGTTTCATTTGTCCGGCCTGGTCTCGGATGCACCGGTCCTGCGCCTTGCCGCCTATCCGCGATACCGACCGGGTGATGTCGATGGCCGGGCGGAATCCCGACACGAACAGGTCGTTATCCAGATAGATCTGACCGTCGGTAATGGAGATCAGGTTGGTCGGGATGTACGCGGCAATTTCACCCTGCTTGGTTTCGATGATCGGCAAGGCAGTCATGCTGCCGCCGCCGTTTTCGGCATTCAGGCAGGTCGAGCGTTCCAGTAGGCGGGAATGGACAAAAAAGATGTCGCCCGGATAGGCCTCGCGGCCGGGCGGGCGGCGCAATAGCAAAGACAGTTCCCGGTAAGTCCTGGCGTGGGTGGACAAGTCATCGTAAATAATCAGCGTGTCCCGCCCTTGCGCCATCCAGTATTCGGCCAGCGCGCAACCGGCAAACGGGGCGATATATTGCAGGCCGGGCAGGGCGCTGGCTTCGGCGACCACGCATACCGTGTAGTCCAGTGCGCCGTGATTTTTCAGGGTTTCCAGGGTGTTGACCACGGCAGAGCGTTTCTGGCCGATCAGCACGTAGACGCACACTACATTCTTGTCTTTTTGGTTAACGACGGCATCGATGGCGATTGACGTTCTGCCCAGGCCTTCATCGCCGACGATCAATTGCCGCTGTCCTTTGCCTATCGGAATCAGCGTGTCGATAATTTTTATGCCGGTGTACAGCGGTTTATGGACAAAATCGCGGGCGATAATCGCGGGTGAACCTTGTTCCAGGTTTTCGCGCCCTGACGGAGACGGCGGTGCTTGCCCGTCCAGCGGCGTTCCCAGCGGGTCGATTACCCTGCCTAAAAACGCGTTGCCGACCGGTATGCTGAGCGAGTGTTTGGAAAGACGAACCGTGGTGCCCGCCGTCAGGGCTTCGGTTTCATACAGCAAAATCGCGCCGATCCGGTCGCGGTTAAGGTCGAAGACCATGCCCCGGCTGCCGTCGGCAAAAACCAGGATGTCTTCGATAGCCGCCGACGGCAGGCCTTTGATCCAGCTGATGCCGTCGCCGATGGAGACCACCGTGCCTTGTTCGATGATACGCAGTCCCGGCCGGTAATTGGCCAGCCAGTCGGCCTGTTTGTCAAGCAGGCTGTCCGTTGCCGCCGGAGCGGCGATGACGGCGTCTCCGCTCTGGAACGTGCTGACGATAGGGTTTTCCGGGTTATTCGGGAGCATTGGCAATCTCGGCAAAACCGGTCAGTTCGTGTTGCAGGTTGGCGTTTAAAACCCAGGCGCCGATGTCCATGCGCAGACCGGCGAGCAACACGGCATCCTGATGATATTGAAAGTTGATTTGATTGTTGATTAATAGGGTCAGTCTTTGTTCCAGTTGCCGGCGCATTTCAACAGGTAATGCGTAGGCGGTGGTTATTTTGATGGGTACCGATTTTTTAGCGCCGAGCATCGTCAAACACAACTTGCAGGCTTCCGGCAAGGTCGTCAGGTTGTCCAGCAGCAGGGTAAACAAGCGGGCTTCCAGTTCAGGCCCTGCGGCCTGTTGCAGCAGCATTCCGGCAAACTTGGCGCCGTTCTGCAAGGCCTGTTTTTCGGCTTGTTGTTGCAACTCCCGGCACTGTTTCGACAGCGCCACTTTGGCTTTTTGCCGTTCTTGGTCAAGATCGGCATTCAGCCTGTCCAGTTGCGCCCTTCTTTCAGCCTCCAGCTGTTGTTGCAGGGCCGCCATAGCCGCCTGTTTTTCCTGTTCCCAGAGCTTTTGCCGGTTTTCATAAAGGCTGCGCTGCTGTTCCGCCTGTTGTTGCAGATTTTTTGCGTCGTTAAGCGATTGGTCGATGAACTGCTTGCGCTTGGCAATCACGTCCAGCAATGGCTTGTAAAAAAGCCGCTGCAATATCCAGATCAGGATCAGGAAATTGATGATTTCAAGGATAAAGGTGGAGAGGTTGAATTCCATGTTTGAGCCTTCGAATTATTTAACGATGTATTCAAGCAGCGGATTCCGAAACAGCACGATCAATATAATAACCAGACAATAGATCGCCAGCGATTCGATCATGGCCAAACCGATAAACAAGGTGCGCATAATCGACCGTTCCGATTCCGGTTGCCGCGATAAGGCCTCCAGCGCGCTGCCGATGGCTTTGCCCATCGCCAGAGCAGGGAGCATTACGCCAATCGCGATGCCGATAATGGCGGCGATGCTGGACCCAAGGACAATCGAGGCAATGTCGGACATAAGTTACTCCTGTGAATTAAGTTGTTGGGATTGTATGGCGCCGGCCAGATAGATCAGGGCCAGCATGCCGAAGATATAGGCCTGTACCAGCGCTTCAATGATATGCAGCATTAAAATCGGAATCGGCGCAAGAAATCCCGCTACCAGCAATATCAGCATGGCCGCCATTTCCAGGCTCATCATGTTGCCGAATAAGCGGATCGCCAGCGCCAGGGTGCGGGTAAATTCGCTGATAATATGGAAAGGCAGCAAAATCGGGCTGGGCGTCAGGTAATGATGCAGATAGTTTTTTAAGCCCTGAGTCTTTATGCCGAACCAATGCACCGAGAAAAACACCAGTACCGCGAGCGCCGAGGTCACCGAAAGATCGCGGGTCGGAGAATGCAATCCCGGTATTAACCCGACCAGATTGGCAATGATCAGGAACAGCCAAAGGGAGGCGATAAAAGGCATGATTTGCCGCCCGTGTTCCGGCGCGACTGCGGTAATGGCATCGTCGATAGCCGCGACGATGCCCTCAGCGGTGGTTTGCATTGAACCCGGCAACATGTCCAGATGCCGGGTTGAAAGCCAGGCTATCAGTGTAACCGCCAGCATGATTCCCCAGGTGGTGATGAGGGATAAGCCGATCACTACGGGACCGATAGCCAATGTAAATTCGTTTTCCATGATTCAGCCTAATCTTTAATCAAGAAATACACATTAAAAATCCCAACAACCAATCCGGTAAACAATAAACTGAGCGTCCATCGCGTTGAGTAACCATCCAGCATACCGTCCAGCCAATGCCCCAAATAAACGCCGCCGATAACAGGCAATACCATGACCAACCCCAGTGTGCCGATATAGACGGTTTGGGACAGCAGATTCGGCCGATCATGTTCGGCCTTTTTGATGCGTTTGATCTGGCTTTCGATTTTCTTTTTGAGGAGCTGTTGATTATTCATCATTGCCAACCTGTCTTGCGATTAAGCGCCAACATGCGTTTTAGCATGGCCTGTTCCATTTTATACAGACTCTCTTTGGTAGCGCGCAGGTTTTCTTCCTCGGCGATCAATTGCTGTTCCAGCAAGTTGCTGATCCGCTCAAGGTCGGTGTCGATCAGAAAATGCCGGGTGCTGATCGTCAACTCATTATTGTTGAAATAAGCCACCGCTCCCGGCAGCGCCAGGTACTGCCAGTCATCTGTCGCCAGACGAAAACGCGCCAGACCGAAAACCAGGGTGGTCATGAACCGGGCATGATTGGCCTGGATGCCGAAGCAGCCCGTAGCGTCCTCGCCGACAAAGGAGGTGACGCCGGCGATGCGTTGTTCGTGGCTCGCGTCGAACAGGTTCAGTACGAATGGGTTCATTAAGGGCAATTTTCCATAACAGGTAAATATCTTAAAGCATTTTTTCACCACGAAGGCACGAAGGACACGAAGTTTTAAATATATGAGTTAAAGCTATTTTCCTTCGTGCTCTTCGTGCCTTCGTGGTGAATTTTTTAAGTTTTTAACCGGGTTCCTGCATCGATCCGCGCATATAGCATTGCTCCTCGGATAGCTCGTCATAGTGCCCCGCCAAAAAGGCTTCGCAATCGGTCAAGGTTTGCGCCAGCGGCACTGAAACCCCGGTCTGCTTGGTAGGGTCGGCCAGAACCGCAAACGGCTGGGTCAGGTAACGTTGCAATTTACGGGCGCGCATGACGATTTTCCGGTCAACTTCGGCCAGTTCTTCCATGCCGAGCATCGCGATAATATCCTCCAGTTCATGATAGCGCGCCAGATGTTCGCGTACACCTTGCGCGACGGCATAATGGCGATCCCCCAGAGTATGCCTGTCCATCAGCTTGCTGCTGGAGCGCAACGGATCGACGGCCGGGTAAATGCCTTTGCTGGCCTGATCCCTGGATAGGATAACCGTGGTGTCCAGATGGCTGAGTATGGCGCTGACCGCCGGGTCGGTCATGTCATCGGCCGGCACGTAGACCGCCTGCACCGAGGTGATGGCGCCTTGCCGGGTGGACAGGATGCGATCCTCCAACTCGGCGACTTCGGAAGTCAAAGTCGGCTGGTAACCTACCGTGGCAGGCATGCGGCCCAGCAGGCTGGAGATTTCACTGCCCGCTGCACGAATCGGAACACA
>Ga0265297_10002311_pt1 | contig 39467 bp, 26 predicted proteins | sample Munlanlwell13791_FD_192502 | JGI IMG/M metagenome (GOLD analysis project Ga0265297, IMG submission 192502) | Leachate microbial communities from a municipal landfill in Southern Ontario, Canada - Leachate well 137-91 | ecosystem: Engineered > Solid waste > Landfill > Unclassified | place...
GTTTTATGTATCTGGCCCGAATCAACTCTGGCGCCAGCAACACGCTCTTTTTTATCAATCAAAAATTCGGCGATGACGGTGGCTCGGCCTAATTCTTCTTCCTGTGTTTCAGGTTTGAGGTGCGAGTCGGCTTGCTTTTGGAGCTCGTCAATTAACTGGTAGATAGTCTGATATATGAGGATCTTTACGCCTTCGGTTTGAGCTAATTTTTTAACCGATGAACCGACCTTGAGATTAAAACCAACTAAAACGGCCCCGCAGGCGGCGGCCTCAATGACATCGGTTTCGTTAATGTTGCCCGGCTCGGCTTTCAGGATTAATACCTGGGAGGGCAGAGAGGCCATAATTGCTTCGAGAGTACCGAGGGTGTCCGACCGAAGAATTAGACGAAGTTTTTGTTTTTCCTGATCGGATAAATTAGCCAGATCCACCGGGCACGACTGCCAAAGACGGTCGCCCGCTTCGGAGGTAACTTTTTCCCCGACAGCGGGCACCTGTTGAAAGCCAAGTGCTTCAACCGGCTGGCCGGGAAAAGCAGATTTAAGAGGGTGGTTCAAATCGTCAAAGAGGGCTTTGATTTTGGCTGAGGCGCCCCCTGCCCAGAGCAGATCGCCGACCTTAAGACTGCCGTTCCTGACGATAATGGTTGCCAGCGGCCCACGGCAGGGGTCAAGCCGTGATTCAACGACAACAGCTTCAAGAGGAGCGGCGGGATCGGCCGGAAGAGGATTCATTTCGTTTAAGAGAAGTATCATTTCCAGCAGGTCATCTATCCCTTGTCCGGTTTTGGCGGAGACAGGAACGACCGGGGTGTCGCCGCCAAAGCCTTCGAGCAGGACACCGGCTTTGACCAGGTCGTTTTTAACCTTGGCAATATCGGCGTTGGGAAGATCAGTTTTGGTTATTACTACTAAATAATTCAACTTCTCTTCCTGGATGAAGCGCAGGCTCTCCAGCGTTTGCGGCTTGACGCTTTCTTCGGCAGAAACGACGAGCAGGCCAATGTCAGCAACCTTGGCACCGCGGGAGCGCATTTGGGCAAAAGCGGCATGGCCGGGAGTGTCGATGAAAGTAATTTTCTGATCGTTTTTCAATCCGACTTGATACGCACCGATGTGCTGGGTAATGGCACCGGCTTCACGACCGGCGACATTGGCGGAACGGATTTTATCAAGCAAAGTTGTTTTACCGTGATCAACGTGGCCAAGAACAACTACAATAGGAGCCCGACAGGATATATTGGTGGAAGTTTTTTTGTCCATTGGTTTTATGATGGGTAGAGACTAACAGTCTCATGGCTTTTTTGATTTCGGTTTTTTAGTCGCAGCTTTTTTGGCAGCTTTTGGTTTTGCCGGCTTGGCTGGTTTGGTCTCGTCTTTGGGCATAGGTGCATCTTTTGCCTGTATATCAATTTTGAAACCGGTAAGCTTGGCCGCCAAACGGACGTTTTGCCCTTCTTTGCCGATAGCCAGCGAGAGCTGGTCTTCCGGAGCGCGAGCAACGGCGGACAGGTTTTTTTCATCAAAATCGACTTCGATATTTTCCGCCGGAGAGAGGGCGGCTACAATAAAGCGTTTCGGGTCGTCGCTGTATTGGATGATGTCAATTTTTTCATTTAACTCTTCAATAACGGCCTGGACCCGAACTCCTTTTTGACCGACGCAGGAGCCCACCGGATCAACGCCGGTCTGGCGTGAGAAGACGGCAATTTTGGTGCGGTTACCGGGTTCGCGGGCGATTGCTTTTATCTCCACCGCTCCGGAAGATACTTCAGGAACTTCCCGTTTAAAGAGAGCCTCGACCAAACCCGGGTCAGCCCGGGAAACAATTACCTGTTCGCCCTTGCCGGTTTCGGCAATCTCTTTGATAAGGAAAGTCAATTTTTGGTTGAGGTGATAGTGTTCCTGGCGGATTTGTTCCAGAGGCAGTAAAATTGCCTCGGTACGGCCGATGTCAATGACAATGTTCGGCCCGTCAAACCGTAAAACCATGCCGGAAACCAAGGTACCGATGCGTTTCGAATACTCCGATAAGACGGCTTTCTTTTCCGCTTCCCTGATTTTCTGGAGAAGAACCTGTTTGGCAACCTGGGCGGCAATGCGGCCAAAACCCGGCGGGGTTACATCGGTTTTTTTCTCGGCGTCTTCGAGCGGATAGGCAAGAATGCGGCTTTCGCCTGTGTCTTGGTTTAGAGTCACTTCATATTCCTTCTCTTCGTCAACGCCGAAATCGCGGCGGTAAGCGGCTAACATTGCCTCCTTGATTGAGCTGATGGCTACTTCCGGTTCTATGCCGTGTTCTGAGCAAATTTGGTTTAGGGCAAGGGCAAACTCGGTTCTGGGCTTGTTGATGGCCATTTTGATTCAAAAAAAGGCGGGTCGCCCCACCTTCATCTCAACAAATAACTGGCTTGATTTTAGCAGGGTGGATAGGTTAAGTCAAACAAAAAATCAGGGGCAGTTTCCCCAGCGGGAGAGAATATAGGCAATGTCGGAGAGATTGACAATGCCGTCGGAATTGGTGTCGCCGCTGCCGGTTTTGCCCCAGTTGGTCAGAACAATGGAGAGGTCGGAAAGATTGACGACCCGGTCATTATTTAAGTCACCGGAACAAGAGGAGGGGGTGGCGGTGGGAACAGGAGAGACAGTCGGGATCGGAGTGACGGTAGCGGAGTAATCGCCGATGCGTACAGCGGTGTCGGTAGTGAGGCCGGAAACGGACAGGACTATATTGCCCTGAGAATTGGCGGTGAGAGTTTGAGTGGAAGAAACAGCACCGGAAGAAGTGTCCCACCATTCAACCCGGTATGACTGGTTAGGAGTAAAACCGGCCACGGTCACGGTGCCGGACTGGGCCGTCGCCGACAGACTGGTCCAGGTATGGTTTTTATTGTTAATCCAGAGATGTGCTCTTCCATTGGTTAAATCTTTTTGTCCCAATACCCAGATGTTGGCATTAGATACCTGGGCGGCGGCATCTACATAGCGGCCGTTACCCAAAGGAACATCTTTAATGAACCGATAGTAATTTCCGTATTTGGGTCTGAGATCGCGCGAGCCACTGTAGATATAGAAGTTCGGATACCAATCACCGGAATCAATAAAACCGCCCGGGTTGATCCCCGCCCAGATAAATTTATGCAGCCATACACCGCCGGAATCGCCTGTAAAATTACCGCCATTCCAGCCGCTTTCTCCCCTGACAACCGGTTTTCTGGGCCCATACTGTTGTTTGGCGCCGATAAGCATGCTAATCCGGTTGGTTAATGCGGCAGTGTCGTTATAGTCGGATGAATTCATCACCGTCACACCGGAACCATCAACGTTGAGACTGTATGACTGGCCGCTTGACCAGTAGGTGTGGACATCAGCAAAATCCACGTTGGGATAGTTGGCATTACCCCAGAAACCGGAGGTTGGAAAACCGCTCCAGAAAGAGGTAGAAACCAGGTGATCGTTGGGATGGTCATAGGTGCATTTCTGCCCGTCTCCGGTGCCGATAGACTGGCCGAAGACTCGGCAACGCAAATATTTGCCCATTTCATCGGTGCCGGCCCAATGGTTGCCGTTGCCCGGATCGCCCTCATTGAATAGCTCCCAAGAGTGGATATTAGGCGAATAACCCCAGCGGGCTTGAGCGTAGCGCCACCAAGCCTGAAAAAGCCAGCGGGTTTTTGTTACGGTGCGCCAATTGCCGTAGGCGTTATCGTGACTGGATGTGGCCGTCCAGCTACCGTCCCAGGCAATGTGATCCCACACCCAATCTTCTTTTTCCAACATTACCGGACGGAGATAAATTCCGTTCTGGTGGGCAAGATCGAGTACTTTATCAAAAGCAAAAGAGTTCCTTTGGTCAAAATAGCGGTGGTGATCCATCCAAGGTTCGGGAAGGATATTCGGGCCAAAATTACCGCCTCCCAGATCTTCCTGAACCCAAACATAGTCGATAAAGGACTCTCCTTTGCTTAAGTTGGCCAGTACAAGAAAAAGATTAGGCATAAAATCGCTGCTGCCGCTGTTAAATGAGCCTTCCATGATGGTCCAATCAACGTTATTGGGCTGGAAAGAGGAAATTGCCGTCCCCGTACCGGGGTAATAGCAACGTTTGGATTGGTCACTATCGTCCCATAACCAACCGCCTGTCTTGATAACAAAACCGTATGGCTGGCCGGAAACGATAACATTGCTACTGCTTAAATTAGTGGTTTTATAGCGGACTTTTACTTTGTAGGTGGTGTTTCTCTTAACGGCGGGAACGGTTGACTCCCAGTCGCTGATGAACATACAACGGTTAAGCTCGTGTTTGGCGGCATCGTTGAACATAGACAGTTCACTACCGGGATAATGCTGGGTGTAGGTAAGCGAGGCGTCGGGAAAATAGCCTCCCGCCCAGTAGTTACGCCAGGAATTCCAGGATGAACCAAAGATTGCCCATTGTGAAAGCCAAATACGGATAAACTGGATGCCGTTTTGGCCCATAATCTGAAAATTATTTTTATTGGCCTGGATGGGATTTACCCAGTCGACTTGACGGTAGTTCATGTTGTAACCGAGCGCGGGAAAATAAGTACCGTCGTCGTGAATAAAGTAGCGAGAATCATTAGGGCTGACTTTGATAAAACCGTGATTATTGCTGGGTGAGGCAGTGACACTGAAACTGCCTTCCGAACTTTGGGTCGATCCGGTAGCGTCCTGGGCGGTGAGCCGATATTTCCAATTACCTTCCTGATTGGGAGCGAAACGGACCTTCCAGGAGTAATTATTGGTCGGATACAACCAGTCTTTGCCGCTTTTGGGCAGACTGCCGTTGTCATCAAAATCCTGGTAGTAAAAAGCCGGTTGAGTGTAATTGGTGGCCCAATTGTTGGGAGAAAATTGGGCGTTCACCGTAATTCCGGTGCCGGCATCAATCCCGGCAGGGGCGGCAGTGTCGTAGGGAAATTGCGGGAAAGTTGAGGTGGTGTTTACCTGAAAAGTGATCTCGTACTTTTCGTATTTTTGGACAGAACTGGGAGCAGTTATTGAGCTTATTGCCGGAGCGGCCGAAACTGTCCTTGGAAATGATAAGGGGTATAAAAAAACAAACAGAAAAACCAAAGTATTTTTCTTCATGGGCAGGTTCCCCATTTACCTAAAATATAGGCGATATCGGAGAGATTAACAATCCCGTCGCTGTTGAGGTCGCCGGAACCGGTTTTGCCCCAGTTCGAAAGAACGGCAGAAAGGTCGGCCAGATTGATTACCCGGTCACTGTTGAGATCACCGACGCAGGTGACGGGGGTAGCCGTTGGACTCGGCGCAGTTGAAGGCGATGGCGTTGGTTCCGGGCCGGAATAAGGTGCTTCGATTGTCGCCACCAGATTGCGGATAAAAATATCGTCCCCCCGTTCAAAGGCTGGGGCGTCCAAATATTTGGCCAATTGTTCGCGAGGCTGTTTAAGGGCCCAGGCTTTAGCCAAAAACATAGTTTGGTCGTACAATGGTTGGACAACGCCCTCCTGCAAATCGGCATTAAAGCGGGAAACAAACCAATATGGGCCAACCCGGTTGTACTCGTCTACAGCAGTCTGGACCTGACTGCGGCCGTTTTGATAGAGGTAATCACCTAACTCCGGAACCATAAAGATAAAATTCCGGGAGACCGACATGGTCCGCTGATTTACCTGGCTTAGAATATCCCCAAAAGGAGAGTCTTTACTCCAACCGCTAACCCTTAAGCTGTTGAGTCGGTTCAGTTCGCTGACAGACTGGTTGTATAGGGTGGAATCGGCGGAGGGGCGGCCGGCCAGTTCATATAGTTTGTTAAAGCCGATATACCCGGCGATGTAGGCGTTATGCCGCCAGGGCGCCTGGCTGGAATTAGAGATGCCGGAAGAAGTTTGCAATTTACTTTTGGCGAGGGCATAGGCACGAGAGGTTTTTTCAGGCGAAACGTTTTGGGCATATTTGTAAAGAGCGTAAAGATTGTGGGGCGGGTATGACCAGCCCCAGTCGCCGACGCTGGTCGTGTTGTGATCGCTCCCCACGGCCGATTGAATATCGTTCGGGATAGGGGTATTCTCACGAGGCTGGCCGTCAGCGAAACCGAGCCGGGCAATCATTGTCTGATCAAAAAAGGGAGTAAAAATTTGATTATCCAGATAAGTTTTAAGTTGAGTCTTGAGGGAAGAAGAAAGATGCGGATACGCTTCCGATAAAGCTAAGAGGTCTTCCCCGGGGTTTTCAAAATAATCAACCATGGTGCCGCCAAACTCGTTTGACCAGCTGCCGTTGTTAAGGTAACCCGGTCGAAGCCGGCCGGCAGAGATAATTTTTTGAACCTGGTTTTCTAATCTTTGCTTTAACTGATCCAGGCCGGGGGGGGTGATGTTCTGGGTGGTGTTGTTGACAGTAAGGAGGGGCAGCTTACCCCTGGAGGTCCCGGAACCGAAGGCTAAAACAGCGTTGGAGCGATGGACGTACGTTTTGCCTTGGTAAACAACGAGAGGATTTTGGTCACCGTGTTCGTGATAAATACCGTTAATTGAGCAACTGCCGTTAACTTTCCCGTAGCTACCGCGAAGCCGATCGGTAGGATTATCCACATAACACCACATTTCGTCGTATCCTGATGCAACCGAGGGGGCATTGTAGTGCCAAAATGTTGAGTTGTTGGTGGCAATGCCGCTCCGATCACAGCAAAGATTACGGTAAAAAACACTACCGGCCCCGGAAATGTACTGCGGCTCATCAACAGCGTCCTGAAGGCCGATTCTGGCCACATACTTGGTCCCCAGCTTCCAACCGAATACTTGCCCTTGGGCAATCCAGCCGTTGTCAGTCCAAATACTGTTTTGGTACAAAAGCTCGTCCCCTTCCCGAACAACAGGGGGATTGCGGTTGCCTGACTGGGTACCCAGCATGGTGAAGGGAGCGTATTCTTTATAGCCGTCGCCGTCGGAATCGAATGTATATTCAACTCCATCCGATTGATTCAGGACAATAACTGAACGGCGCCAGGGCTTGTGGAGATATTGATCCGAGGCAGGATTGTCCTCTAGGTATTCAGTCACCTTGGAAAAATCAATGATTGTTTTTCCCTGCGCCCAAGCGTCGGGCAAGGAAACGGTGGGGCCGATGGTAGATCGGTCGTAAAAAGCCATATCCCGTTCGACATGGTAAATTTGCTGGTAGGGGTTATCGTAACCCCGCGGCGAACTGCCCAGGGACCGAATGCCGGGGGCGGCATAAGCCCGATAGGTCGAGGCGGCGGAAAAAACAACTTTATCGAGCCAGATAACCGGCCAGAAAGAAATAAAGCCATCGCTGTTGAGACGGGCTGATTTCCAAACCGGGTTTCCGTTGCTTGTGTTTAGAGCATGAGCATAATTATCCATTGAGGCAAAGTAAGCAATGCCGTTTTTGTAGGCGGCAGAATAAGAGATGGTGCTGTTCGTGTTGTATTTCCAGACCACCTGGCCTTGCTTCGGATGGCCTTGGCCGCCGATGGCATAAAAGTTACCGTCACGATTCCCCAGCATGACTAGAGGCTGATTGCCGGTGTAGCTATCGGAAATGACTAACGGATTGGTAGAATAACCAGCGAGAGCGTCGCGGTTTGCCCAAAGCAGGGCTCCGGTGGTGGCATTGAGAGCATAAAGGCCACGGTCATAACTGCCGAAATATACGACACCATTAAGTACTGTCGGAGAGTGACCCAAGGGGACCTCGGTGTCAAAACGCCAGGCAACATCACCGGTATCATATTTTAATGCGTAAAGGCCCCTGGCGGTGGCAACGTAGACTAAATTATTGGCGGTAATCAGCTGGACATTTGGGGCGATATAAGCTTCAATCGGCCGATACCACAAAATGCCGCTTCCGGAGTTGGCCTGACTTACCCAGGAGGTTCTTTGGGGGTTGGCTCCGGCCATATACCAATCGGAGGAGGTCTGGGCGTAAGCGGGGAAAGGAATTAAAAAGAAGAGGTAAAAAAAGAGGATGATGATTCCGGACTTAAGTTTTATTGGCAACTTCCCCATTTACTTAAAATATAGGCGATGTCAGCAAGATTTACAACCCCGTCGGTGTTGGTATCACCCAAGTCTGAAGTATGCCCCCAAGCGGTTAATACTATTGCCAAATCGGCTAGGCTAACAATACTGTCCGAATTTAGATCACCGGTGCAAGTAGGGGCAGTGTCTCCCGATACTGGAGCTTCAAGAGCGGTCACCAGGTTATCAATGAAATATAAATCCCCTGTTTCAAAAGTCGGGACGTCCAGGTACTTGACCAGTCCTTCATACGGAGTATTTAAAATCTTTGCCTTGGCTTGAAATAAAGCATGGTGGTTATACGGCATTTCCAAAATGCCTTCACCAAGCTGGGTTTCGGATTTTGTTACAAACCAATAAGGGGCAAGAGTTTCATATTCGGTAATGGCGGCGGCGACAGGAGCCAGCAGGTTTTGGCGAAACAGACTGGCCAATTCAGGGGTCATTAGCATAAAATTACGGGCGATGTTTATAGTATTGCATGCCGAGCGTGTGCGGAAGACAGGATCTACGTCTTTGCTAAAATTGGTGAGACGTAAGGCCAAGAGCCTTTCGTACTGGTTTTTGACTGACGCTGTTTCCGGGTACCCCGCCATTTTTTCCAGTTCCAAAAACCCCTGATACCCGACTATATAATTGTTAAGGACGTGCGGCCGAGCCAGTAAAATCTCATCTGTCGGAATAAAATTAAAACCATAATTCATAAAGTAGCTTGTGTTTTTGGCTGATTCAAAAAGAACCTTGGCATTGCCGTATTGGGCTGCATATTTCCATAGAGCGTAAAAAGCTGCCGGATCAGCGGTATAAATCCCTAGACTGTAATTGTCGTATGTCTGATTCGCCCGAGCATATTTTGATTCATTCACTAAGTCTTTCGCCTGTTCAGGAGGAATATCGAATATCTCCCTGCTAGCTCCAAGCCAACCGTTATGGATATATTTGTATGGCGGATAATCCGTCAACTCCTTTTGCAGATATTGATCCAGTTGGTCCTGTAAATTGGCAGACAAATACGGCAGGGTCTTTAGCAAAATTACCAGGGTTTCGCCAGTATTGTGAAAATAATCCTGGGGATCATCACTGCCGCAGACTTGGATACCATGATCGGTTAAGCCGGTTGAATGCCAGCCTGGCCGCAAATGGCCGGCAGTAATAATTTTTGCTACCTGATCGGCTAATTTTTGTCGCAATGATTCTTTTGTAGGTACAGTTACGGTTGCCGCTACTGATTGCTTTTTGGCTATCGGTAAACCGACTTCACCGTTAGTGCCATCAGACGAAAAGGCCATAATTACGTTTGACCGGTGGGAATACAAACTGCCTTTGTAGGGAACCGGTGGATTCTGGTCGCCGTGATAACCGTAAATGCCGTTGATATTGCCGAAAACCGTAAATTCGTCTCCTCTGTCCTCTTGTGGAAAATAGGTCAAGTAGTCGTAACCGGGTATAAGCGTCCTCAGATTATATCCATAATAAGACCATTCCCTATTTGGGTCACCGGGACTGATATTACCCGGGTTAAGCAAATAGTTGTTATAAAATTTTAAATTTGGCAGACTGATATCTATTGCTCCCGATGACCGGTCACAGCACTTATTCCAATATATTACGTTGCCGCCAGAGGCATAAGCCAGCGGTTCATCAATTGCCTGGGGACCGCTGATAATACTGATGTACTTGCTGAATGGTTCCCAGCCGGAAATCTGGCCGGTGCATATCCAAGGGTTGCTGTGATAATTGTTAGTCATATATAAAACTTGATCGGAACCGACTAAAGCGGGATAGCGGTTGCCGGAGTCTGAGCCATAGTAGAGAAACGGTGCATACTCAAATTTGCCGTCAGCGTCTAAATCAGATTGGTACTCTTCTCCCGTTTCCCGATTCAAAACAAATACGGTTCTTCGCCACGGTTTGTGGACTCGACGTAATCGCCCGTCAGTATCATTTGTAAGCTCCTGGAGGATTGGAGTTTCAAAATATTCACTTATCGGATTGGTGCCGGTAGTTGTATTGGGCTGGCTGATATCTATCGTCGGGGTATCAGTCACCCAACTTCCCGCGGCTTGACCAATCGGGCCGACTAAAGTGCCGGCGGTAGCCGTGGCATAATTAGGATAGACGTCATAGCGTTCCAAACCATGAAGATTAGAGCCGAGGGGCTTTAGCGATGCATCAGTGCGATAGTTCTGGCTGCCGGCAAAAATAACCCAGTCTTTATAGACCACCGGCCACCAGGAATGGAAACCCTGGCCGGGTAGTTTTTGAGATTTCCAGACAAGATCACCGTTTTCAGCATCCAAGGCATAAGCATGAGAATCGTTGGACGCAAAATAAACCAAACCGTCTTTTTCAGCAGCAGAAAAAAGAACCGGGCCGGCAGTCTGGTATTTCCAGACTAAAGTCCCGGTTGCTGCGTTTAAGGCATAAAACCATCCGTCACGGTTACCAGCAAATATCTTTCCGTTTACAAAAAGTGGATTTGTAGCAAAACCCTGCTCTGCCTCAAAGGTCCACTTGCCTTGCCCTGTTAAAGCGTCCACGGCGTGGAGCTTGTGATCATAACCGCCTACATAGGCAATACCATCAACTACTGTCGGTGAGTGTCCAAGCGGCATACCGGTTGGGTAAACCCAAACTTGCTCCCCTGTTTGGGCATCAAAAGCGTAAAGGCCGTTGGCGGTAGAAACATACAGAAGGCCGTTGGCGGCAATAATTTGGGTCCGAGGTAATATGTATGATTCTATTGGTTTATACCATAAAACTTTCATGGTGCCTTTGATCTCCGTTTGGTTGTTTTGGGTGGAGGCAACCCAGGAGGTCCGCTGCGGATTGGCTCCGGCCATATACCAATCGTTTTGCGTCTGCGCAGACGCAGGAGAAATAAAATATAAAAAATAAAATATAAAAAAGAAAGGAATAAGCGTTAATTTGTTAGGTTGTTTCATTGTAAAGATTTCTGCACTATAGGCAATTTCCCCATTTACTTAAAATATTGGCGATATCGGCTAAATTTACAATCCCGTCAGCGTTGGTATCCCCGACTTTGCTGGACTGGCCCCAGGCAGACAAGACTACCGCCAGATCAGCCAAGTTAATGATGTTATCTCCGTTCAAATCACCAGGGCAGGCAGGCGGCGGACTAGGTGACGGAGTTACAGAATAGTCGCCAATTTTGACGGCAGTGTCCGCTGTCAAATTGGACACATAAATAATAATATCTCCGGAATTATTCGAATTTATTACTTCGTTTTGAAGCAATGACCCGGCATAAGTGTCCCACCACTGCACCGGGTAAGCTGTGTTTGGCCTAAAACCGGAAACTGTAATTGTAGCTGACGCCGGATTAATTACCGTTCCGTCAACTACGTTTTTCCAGGTGTGGTTTTTGTTGTCTATCCAAAGATGAACCCGGCCGTTGGCAATGTCTTTTTGTCCCCAAGCCCGAATGTTGGCATCAGACGCTATTGCTTCGGCATTAACATAATTGCCGTTTGACAACGGGATATCTTTAATGAATTTATAGTACCTGCCGAAAAGCGGACGCAAATCAATGCCGGAAGGATAAATATGTTGAGTGTCGTACCAATATGATTCGATTAATCCTCCGGGATTTATCTGCCCCCAGATAAATTTGTGCAGCCATATTCCCTGTGTGTCAGTAGCAAAATAACCATGATTCCAACCATCGCTGTCACCGATTGTAAAACCTGTCTCTCCGCGCACGGTTGGTTTACCTACGCCAAAAGTCTGTTTGGCTCCTACTGCCAAACTGGCTTTGTTTGTTGACGAAGCGGTATCGTAAAAATCAGATGGCAGTCCGATATTGACCGAATATGTGCCCTCAGCATCAACTCTCAAATTAGTCGTAGCTCCTTCATTTGTATATTGATGGAAGTCGGCAAAATCAATATTAGGGTAATTATTGTTTTCCCAAAAGGGTAAAGTGGGAAAAGAATTCCAGTGGGAAGTATTGGTCATATGCCTATTCGGATGAGCGTAATTGCATTTCCAACCATTGGTATCGTCAACCGGCATTCCGAAAACCTCGCAGTGCATATACTTGCCGAATTCATCGGCCTGGGTATAATGCAAACCGCTGTAGGGGTCGCCTTCGTTCAAAAGCTCCCAGGAATGAATATTCGGCGAGTAACCCCAGCGGGCTTGCAGATAGCGCCACCAAGACTGGTGTAACCAACGAACTTTGGTAACCGTCCGCCAGTTACCATAAAAATTATTGTTCGAATAGGATACGTTTAAACTGCCGTCATAACCAATTTTGTTAAAAATCCAATCATTTTTTTCCAGAATTACCGGCCGTAGGTAAATGCCGTATTGTTTAGCCAAATCAACGACCTTGTCAAAAGCAAGCGACTCATGCTGGTTAAAATAATAATGCTGGGCCATCCAGGATTTGGGCACAATATTCGGCCCGTATTGACCATTGCCTAAATCTTCTTTTATCTCCACATAATCTATATAAGCGGTATTACCAAATCCTGATGCCGTGCCGTCGATAACATTTTCCAAGACAAGGTAAAAATTCGGTAAAAAATCCAGGCTTCCCGAATTATACTCCCCCTCCAGGTTTGTCCAACCCGAAGCCTCTTTTGCATAAGGTGCAACTACGGTCCCGGTGCCGGATTCCCAAATATTATCTATCCATAAGCCTACTTTGGCTGTCAAACCGTATGGCCTACCGGCCACTCTCGGCCCAGCCAGGGATTCGGGCAAGAGGTAGCGGATGGAAATATGATATTTGGTATTTCGCTTGACTGCCGGTGCTTTTTTCATCCAGCCAATAAACATGGCCGGATTGCCTACTGGTTGTCCATCGGTCCAGTAAAGTTTCATGGATACTTCGCTTCCCGGATAAGCCTGCTCGAAAGTCAAGCCATCATATTCGCTGCCTAAAGACATTGAGCGCCAATGGCCGAACATGGAGCCAAAAATCCCCCATTGAGATAGCCACATTCTTGCCAGCTGGATGCCGTTTTGCCCCATGATTCGGAAATTATTTTCATTACCCTGCACCGGTTCATCCCACGAAACGTGGTTGTAGTTCATGTTATAGCCAAGGGATGGAAAGTAGGTGCCGTCGCCGTATTCAAAATAACGGCTGTCAGTTGGGCTAACCCCAATAAAGCCTTTGTTGGCTGATGAGGAAACTGCAAAGCTAACCGGATTGGAAACAGTTTGACCCCCAGCATCTTTGGCAATTAATTTATATTGCCAGTCGCCTACCCTGTCTGGGGCAAACCTAACTTTCCAAGAGTAACTGCCCGTAGGGTATATCCAGTCCTTGCCATTGACGTCCTGATACTGATAATCCTGATAATAAAAAGCCGGCTGGGAGTAAAATGTTTGCCAATTATCAGGTGTAAATTGGGCGTCAACTGAGATTCCGGCACCGGCCGGAATGCCGGGCGGAGGGGTAGGATCGTATGGAAATTGCAGATTGGCGGCAACGGTGTTAACTTGAAAAGTTATTTCCAGTTTTTCATATTTAGGAATTTGGGAATCCGGATAAAAAGCGCGGTTGTCTGATGCGCCGGAAATTTGCGGGGCTGCATCTGCCTTGTTTGGAGCAAATAAGAATAATAAATTAATAAATAAAAAAACAATTATTTTTATAATTAGTGAATGCGAATTAACATTTCTCATAAGCACCTCCCCCATTTACTTAAAATAAAGGCGATGTCGGCAAGATTTACAACCCCATCGGTGTTGGTATCAGCTGCACCAATCGTTGACCCCCAAGCGGATAACACTGCCGCTAAGTCAACCAGGTTAACAACTCCGTCGGTGTTTAAATCCCCGGGGCAGACAGGTGAGGGAGACGGGGAAGAAGTTGGTTCTATTCCAGTTTGGACTGCTCCCATATCGGGCTGTTCTCCGGCAAAATATCCCGGCTTCATGCCAGGCAAGGCCGGATAAGTAATCCCTTTTAGAGTAAACGGCCGTGACAGGTCCAATCCTGTGTTTCTGGCCAGGCTGTCTTTTGGCGGGATAAAATTTGGCATAGTTTCGTCAGCAAATAATTGCTGGCTGCCGCCGACTATGTTATGTTCACCAAACCAGGAAGGAAGCGAAGTTGGTAAACGGCCACCGGCCCAATTGTAATCAAAAGAGCCCATATTAACAGGATAATAACCCAATAAAACAATCGAGGGATCTATGGAGTATATATTGTTGAGGAAAAAGACTTTTGGCATACCGCTGTAATTATCGGCTAAATTTGAGATTGTCGTCCCCCAATAGCCGCCGACGAAAGTGTTGTGGTAAACCCATACTTCCGGATACTGTCCGGTAGGTGTGGTTGTACCGAAATGAAAATACAAATTATCTCCCTGGCGATGATAATTCCAAATTTTGTTCCGGTAAATATAAATTCTTTTATCTGGTTTCTCCATGTCCTGAATTCGTAGCCCGGCGTCGTAGATTAAATTATCAAAAATCTCCAGGTCGTAATTATTGTTATCTCCTCCAAGGGCACCGCTGGAAATCCCGTATATTTCATTGCGATATATTTTAAGGCCTTCGGGAACTTTTGAATTTATCACTGCGGACAATGAGTTATAAATTTTATTATCGTAAATTTCATTGCCCGGGCCGATATTATTAATTTTGATGCCGCAATCGTCGTCGGGAGAATAAGTGCCCTCCCCAACTTCGTGTTTGTAAACCCAATAAATATGTTCCTGAACCGCTTCCTGGTAGCGTCTGGCTGGGTCGTCAACGAATCTGGCCGCATTCCATGCCCCCGGCTTAAAAACACTTAGTCCATTCATGTGGTTTTCGGTATTACGAACATGATTGAAACTGGCGCCTTCAGACAACATCACTCTTGCTTGGCCGGTGATCATCAAAGCAGAATCAATCACGTTGTGCGAAGCGTTGTTGGTGATTAAAACACCATAACGTGCCCCTTGGGTTTTTATATCTCTTAAGGTTATGTAATGTTTGTTATTTAGAGTAAAACATGCCCCATTTGGGGAAGACCGGACTATTTTTGAATTTGGGTCGTCACCATTTTTAAACCTAATATAGGTCGTATATTTTCCAGTAGCGGAATTAAATACCGGATAATACAAAGCCTCGATGCCATCCCAATAATTAACATCCAGATGTTCGTAATTGGTAGTCACAATTAAATTAGGTGCATAAGCTAAAAAAATAAAACCTTCGTATTCCGTGCCAGGTTTCCAGCTTAAACGGGGGATATCATAGACATCTCCGTTTTCTTTAATCACCATAGCGTAAGAGTTGTATTCAATCGCATCTGTTTTGTATGTATAAACGCACGGACTGGCGGTACACGGCGGCGAATGTTCAGGGTCAGCCTCCCAGCCGGAAGTGACATCACTGCCATCAATAACTGTTAAAAATTCGCCATTGTCTCCCCGCTGACCCTGAAAAACAATTCCGCTTGTAGAGTTACCGGAAACATTGACTTTTACGCGTTCATAAAAAATACCAGGGCCGATATGGACCTTATCACCCGGCTGGGCGGAGTCGGCTGCTTTCTGGATAGTTCTCCAGGGTTGGGATTGAATGCCGAGATTGGTATCAGAGCCGGTGGTGGAGACATAATAATCGGCGGCAAGGGCCTGAGAGCCAAAAAACAAAAAGGGCGTGAAGCCCAATAACAGAAGTAAAGAAAATCTTATGGACAATTTCCCCATTTGGCTAATATATTAGCAATATCGGCTAAATTTACAACCCCGTCGACGTTTAGGTCCCCGATTCCGGTTTTCCCCCAGTTGGAGATGGCCAGGGAGAGATCGGCCAGGTTGACGACCCGGTCGTTGTTTAAATCGCCCGGACAGGCAGGGGTCGGGCTGACAGAGGAAAAAGTTATGCTAGCGGAAAATTCGCTTTCCAGCCCCGACCATTCCACTGATTTTATCTTGTACCAGCGGGATCCGGTAATGTTGCTGTCTGTAAAACCGTGATATTGGGTAGACAGCCAGACAACGGCATCGTGGTAATGTTCAGCCGGCTGACTACCGGCGTAGCCCCGGCTGCAGCCGGTAAGAGTATTGGCCGTTTTGCCGGTGTAAGCAACCAGCTCTGAAGGTCTTTCATTCGACAGGCCAGCAATTTCAATTACCCCGGAGTCGGGAAACGGCGAAGTATCATCAACTGTAATGCTAGTGTCAGAAACGCCAAGCTTGCTGTCATTTTGGAGATAAGTGTATTTTTCTGGTACCGCAGACAATAATTCATAAGAACCGTTTTGAGTATTTGACCAGAAAATTTGGTATTCCTTGATTTCGTGATGGGAAAGGGCTGGTATCCAGGACAAAGCCACGTTCCCGGCGGTGTTGATTGCCTTAAAATTAGTTTGTTTTTCCGGTTTTTGCCAAACGACGATATAGATATCAGGCTTACCGGAGCTCTTTGGCGAATTCCTGTTTGGCAGTTCATATTGGGAGCCGAAAATAACCTTCGTACTATCAGGGCTGAAAGTGGCATATGACCCAAATCCTGAAGGCATCTCACAAAGTGAGGACGGTCCGAAAGCAGCCAGCCATTGAGGTGAACTGGCCTTATCAACAGGAAAAACTGCCAAAGTGCTGCAATTACCACGAACATTGTAAGTAATCAGCCATTTACCGTTGGGTGAAAAATTTTGCTGCGGCCCCATCGGCTCTGAAAAAGCCGGGTATAAACCGGCATCAACTACGCTGGCAAGTTCCTTGCGCAGTACGTCCGACGGACTATTAACCAGAAGCGTATTAGCCTTACCCCAACCGGCGGTTATATGTTCCGAGCTGCCGTAACCGGCAACCATGCCGGTACTGCCGCCGACCATATAGCCTTCGTGACTGACTTGCGGGTGGTCAAAGATACCGTTCCAGCTGTCTGATCCGTCGGGATCAACTGCATCCAGACTGCCCAGATAAGTGCCGGTAATCGGATCAACCACTCTCATAATATCCCGATACTGACTGTTTACGCTGTTGTTTAAATACCAAACGGCATTGTTGCCTGCCCAACCGTGAGTAACGTCAAAACCGGTTCCAGACGGCTGGACAGGGGCGGTAATTGTTTTACAATTTGTACCGTCGGTATTTATCAGTTTAAGAATGCCCCTACTGGTGGTATCCCCGCTGTTAGCGACACCGGAAAGTACTTTACCGTCAGGGCTGACCATGGGATAGTAAAAAGGCAAACAGCCGGCAGCATTGGGCAGCTGCTCGGAAAGTGCGGTTTCAGCATTTATACGGTAAAGTCCTGAAGCAGAATAATAATATTTTGAGTCATTGCTCCACCAACCGAATGCTCCGGATGAAGACTCGCCGGTGAAATTACCCATATTGCGACGGTTGGTACCGTCCGAATTCATTATCGAAATGTATGTGGGATAAGCGGCACTGTCGTGGTAAATAAAATATTTGCCGTTGGGTGAAAAAAGCGGTGTGGTGTAGTAGTCCGGACCCTCAAACTGGGAGCCGTTGGTCATCTGCCAAATTTCATATCCTGTTTCCGGATCGGTAAATACCGCTTTCGGAGCGGCTTCTACTGACGAAGAATAGACAATCAGAATAATGCCAGTTAAAAACTGGCCAAATAGGATTTTCTTCATTAACAATTTCCCCAGCGGCCAAGGATAAAGGCAACGTCGGAGAGATTGACAATGCCATCGGAGTTGATGTCCCCGATTCCGGTTTTGCCCCAGTTGGAAAGAACAATGGAGAGATCAGAAAGATTGACGACCCGGTCGTTGTTGAGGTCACCGGCGCAGGTTGCCGGCGTCGGGGTGGCGGTTGATGCAGGAGTAGGGCTGAGAGAGGATACAGTCCCTCCGCCAAAATTATCCCAAGTTCCCAGTGCCCAGGTTTCAGGAATGATAAAGTAAGGGCCGTTGTAGGTGGTATCGCTACGCTCACCCAATAATGTCCACGAACCAGCGGCTGGTTTCCACCAGGCCCTAATGACGCCGTTTTGAACGCTACAACCAACGGAATCATTGATGGCGATATTGGAGATGTTGATTAAACTTCCTAGTTGGGCCTCAACTTGGTTGTCAACTCTGACAATGTGCAGTAAGTCAACACCCGATCTGGTATCAAACCAGCATTCGTAACCATCCATGTTGGAAAGTTGGCGGTAATCGTGAAGCAGGTAAAAAGCATAAACACTGTCGTTAGGATTACTGGTGATGGTGAGATAGGCTTCAATAGGTGTATTGAATAGGGTCTTCCAGGCTGAAAGATTATCATCAGCGCTATGAACCCCCACCGCTTTCTGGCTTTGTACCGCGTGCCCATGGTAGACGATATCCCAATTGGCAGATAATGGAGGTCCTTCATTGCCTCGGTTGAAATTGTCCAGTATCCCCGTTAGGGGGAAACTGGGACTCTGGGCATATGCGAATGGATGAAGGCCGAGTAGACTATGCGCCAGTCGGTAGCTTTTTGAGTAAAAGCTAAGGACGGAAGTACAAAGTAACAGACAAAAGAAAAAGTAAGAATATTTTTTTATTGGCAAGTTTGGCCCCAGCGACTAAGAATAAAGGCGATGTCGGCAAGGCTGACAATGCCATCGGCATTGACGTCCCCGTTGCCGGTTTTGCCCCAATTGGAAAGAACAATGGAAAGGTCGGCCAGATTAACAACCCGATCGCCGTTTAGATCACCAGCGCAAGCAGTCGGTGTCGGAGTAGAAGTAGGGGTAGGAGTGGCGGAAGGACTCGGGCGCGGAGTCGGAGTGGCGGTTGGCAATGTAGTAGGAGTTGGGGAAGGCGTACCGGAAGCCAGGGCCAGATAAAGGACGGCGTCGTTGGAAAAGGGGGGTGAAAAAGACCGAGTGGCGCCTCCGGCTACAGCGGCAGCGGTTGTTTTGGCGCCGTTGGCCGGGTTTAACCATTCAACCGTGTAATTGCCTGCCACCAAATTAACAGTAAAAGAACCGCCTGACGGCTGATATACCAAATATTCCGCGCCGGTTTTGGCCAGACAATAACCCGTAGAGGCCAAGCTGTTTTGCGGAGTCATGGCGATCAAATTCATTTTAGCTCCATAGGAACGGATATAACCTAAATTGGCCAGTAAGCTGACCCTGGTCGGATCGGTTCTGGAAATCGGGCAGCCAAGAGAATCTTCGACATAGCAATCCATGTACGACGTTTGAATTCCTCGGGTAAAGCTTTTCCATGCCCAATAGCGATCACCGCCAAGACCCCAGAGATGGTCGGTGTCGGAAGTAATAACCTTGGCTCCGGTTGAAGCAGGAGGGTTGTCTTTGTAACCGCCCCCGTCATTCGGAGAAATCCAATCGGCATGGGAAGAAAAAAGATCGGCGTTATTACCCCCCGGGTAGGGAATTGTGAAACCAACCGGGTGCTGTTTAGGCTTGCCTGCCTCATAATTATGGATAAGATCAATAAAATGATTGTGCCAAGTATTAAAACTGGTACCCGATTGGGTTTCGTTGGCTATTTCGTAAAGGACATTATCCAGATCATTGACCGTGTCCACTACTTTCTTGACATAAGCTTCCTGAATAGCGGTAATGGCCGAGTTGGTTAGGGTATGAACTTCATAGCCATTACCGTCGCCGTTGCTGTCACCGTTGATGCCATTAGTATTGTTATTTGAGTTAAAGGGATGGTAAGGCCAGGGATTGGCACCCTCTTTCACTCCAACGCTCCAACCGTTAAAAAGTTGAATATCGACATAAATCCCCTGGTTGCCGGCGGCCACAACGTATTGGCGCATGCGGTCAAAATAGACTTGGTTAAGTTGAGTGAGATTGTATTTGCCGCCGGAAGAAACGAAGGGCATCGGGCTAACCTGGGAGGTGGAGGGATAACCGGCAGCACCCCGAAAATTTTCCCATTCCCACAGGCGCATGTAATTCAAATTGTTGGACTTTAAAAAATTAAGGTAAGCGGTAAAGTCAAAATTATCGCTTCCGATCGCCTGAAAATTACGCCAGGTATGGGTTCCCTCCAAAATGACGGCTCGACCGGAGTTGTCGGTGAAGTAACGAGAGTTGACGGTGCTGACGCGCAGAGGGCCGTTGAATGAACTGCTTTGGGCTTTAACCGGACCGGCAGACAACGAAAAAGCAACCAGAGCAGACAACCCGAAAAAAACGAGTTTCCTGACCATTTTGTTCAGTGTAGCAAGAAGAAAGCAGTGGTGCAAATTTTTAAATAGAGGGGGAACAGATTAGGTCAGATAGGAAACAAAAACCTGGATATCAAGGCTATTGACGGCATTGTCATGATTAAGATCCGGACTGGGGCATAGATTGAGCGGATTTTTCCCCCACCAATAGACAAGGATTGACAGGTCAGCGCTGTCGACTGAACCGCGAAGATCCAGGTCCAGGTTGGCGTTGTAATGGCAAGCAATTGGAATAAGCGTCGGCAAGGGCGGAAGCGGGGTCGGAGTTGAAGTGGGAATAAAAGTCGGGGTGGCGGTAGGAAGCAAAGTCGGGGTCGGGACCGGTTCTTCGATGTAAACTTCCAGGCCGTAGGCTGTTCCCAGTAAGTCACGCGGGCCGTTGTCGGTATCAACCGGGGTTGGAGAAAAGAAAGAAACATTACTGTCCGTGGTGACACCCTGGCCCTGATAATCAAGGCCAAGAACGGCAGTCCCGCCCGAAAGAGCCTTAAAGCTGATAGCGGCGAGCTTTCCATAACCACTGAAAAAGGGCGCTTGAGTGGAGTAGCCGCTGATTTTAATGGTACCGGCGGAGATTTCTTTTTGAGGAAATTCCGGGTAGAGGTCTGGGTTTTCGGCAATTCGGATAACTTCAAGCAAGGAGGGATCATAATTCAGGATCGCATCAACACCAACGGTAGGCAAATCGCCAGTGGAAATCCATATTTCGATTTCGAAAGTGTCACCTACGGTTACGGAAAAGGGGGGCGGAGTTTGCGCCAGGAGAGAAATTGAAGCGGGGTATGCTAATGGAGGTAGCGGCGGGGTGGGAGTTGGGGCGACAACATTAAGGTTTAAATTGCCGTTAGCGGTGGCCTGGCTCTGGTCAAGAATATCGGCGGCGCTGGCGGCCAGATAAACGCCGGTTGAATCATTGGTGGCATCAGTGCCGTTGATTACTAACGATATTGGGCCATTGGGGGCAAGTACCTTGAATTTAATCCGGGCAAATGTCTGCGGGTCGCCGATATTCCCAAAGCTGTTGTAAACCGCAGGAGGAATGTTAAAGGCGGCAATATAAATGCGGCCGTTTGAAACGGTATTCAGGAAGTAGTTGGAAAAAATGGAACCGGTCTCGGCTTGGGAAGAGAGCGGCAGCAGTTGAGTCGGATCGTAAGCGATTTCAATATCGGCGGCACTGACATCGGCACAGGTCGAACCGGCACAGGTATCCAAAATTATTTTAACGGTGATTTCGTCGCCAAGTTCGGGGGCGGTTGTTTGAGATTCCAGACGGAAAAAGGCTTTTTCCCCTTGGGGACCAGCGGCAGAGACAAACGGACGGATGAAAAAAAGGAACGCAAAGAATGAAACGAAAATCAGGTGGGCAGGCAGAGGTGATAATAATTTCCGGTTCACCTTAGCTGCCAAAAAACTTAATAGGAACGCACCCAGAATAGCCTATATATCACCCATGTGTCAAGGGGGTGACCTTAAAAAAGTTCGGCGGCGAGTTTTTGATCGCGGGATAGTTTTTCGGGGATAGTGACGACAAAGCGGACATATTGGTCTCCCCTGCCTCCTTGCTGAAGCCGTTTAACCCCCCGGCCGCGAAGCCGGACCATGGTACTGGGCTGGGTACCGGGGCGAATCCTCAATTTGAGGTCACCATCAATGGTAGGGACGGAAACGGTGCCGCCAAGAAGGGCGGTTTTCAGAGAGATAGCCTGGTCGATAAACACGTCTGCCCCGTCACGGCGAAAGAGCCGATCCGGTTTGACATCAATGGTGATGTAGAAATCGCTGAAACGAATACGGGAGCCGTCATCTACACCGGCGGGAATCTTAATCTTTTTGCGTTTGCCGCTGATAACAAATTCTTTTTCTATCCCCCTGGCGGCTTCCAGGAAAGAAAGGGAGAGGCTGTAGCGGGGAAGGTGCTGTGCTTGGCGGAAGGGGGAAGCGCCGCCGAAAAACTGTTCGAATATTTCAAACGGGTCGGAAAAGCCGCCGAAGTCAAAACCTTGACCGGAGGAAGTTGAATAAGAATAGGTAAACGGCCCCTGCTGGTATGATTGAGAATAACCACCGAAAGGACCAGAGGAAAAGCCGCCACCCTGTTGAAAAGCGGAGTGGCCGTATTGGTCGTAAGTCTGTTTTTTCTGGGGATTGGAGAGAATTTCGTAGGCTTCGTTAACCTCTTTAAATCTTTGTTCCGCTTCGGCGGATTTGTTGCGGTCAGGATGCCATTCCAAAGCCTTTTGGCGATAGGCTTTTTTGATTTCGGCACCGGTAGCGTTTTTATCGACACCGAGAATATCGTAGTAGTCTCTTTCGGAAACCATTTGTGGCTAAATATTAGCACATAAAACTGATGATTGCCAAGACAGGAAGCTGATTTTTATTTTTTATTTTTGAAGATAAAGCGGAGGGTGGCGATGAGGCCGCCAAGAACAACAACGAGAAGAATGATTAAATAGGTCATTTAGTCTACCACTTCGCCTTCTTCGGCTTTGTCTTTGTCCGGTTTTTCTTCTGATTCGGATTTCTTGGAACCGGCAGGGCCGTTACCTTCCGGTTCGGCTTGACCGGCAGTTTCAGATTTTGGTTCCTGGTTTTTGTACATGGCTTCGCCAACTTTTTGAAGCGAATCAGACAACTCTTTGGACTTGGTTTCGATTTCTTCGTCGGTGCCGCTGTCTAAAATGTCCTTAAGCGCTTTTATTTTTTCCTCAACGTCCTTTTTGAGATCCGCTTCAACTTTATCTCCGGCGTCTTTAAGGGTTCTTTCGGCAGTAAAAATGAGGCCGTCTGCCTGATTACGCTTTTCAATTTGGTCTTTTTTCTTTTTGTCTTCTTCAGCGTGGAGTTCGGCTTCTTTTTTGGCTTTTTCAATTTCTTCATCGGAAAGACCGACGGCGTCTTTAATGACAATAGACTGGACCTTGCCGGTGGCCTTGTCCTTGGCACTGACTTTCAAGATGCCGTTGGCGTCGATGTCAAAGGCGACTTCAATTTGGGGAATACCGCGCGGGGCGGGGGGAATGCCGTCAAGGATAAAACGGCCAAGTGATTTGTTGTCGGCGGCCATCGGCCTTTCCCCTTGCAGAACGTTGATTTCCACCTGGGTCTGGTTGTCAGCCGCAGTAGAGAACACCTGGCTTTTGGCGGTAGGAACAGTGGTATTACGTTCGATCAAAGGGGTGGAAACCCGGCCCAGAGTTTCAATACCCAAAGTTAAAGGGGTGACATCGAGCAAAAGGACATCTTTAACTTCGCCGCCTAAAACACCGCCCTGGACAGCGGCACCGACAGCAACAACTTCATCAGGATTTACCCCTTGGTGCGGCTGCTTGCCAAAGAATTCCTTGACCAGCTGCTGGACCTTAGGCATACGGGTCATGCCGCCGACAAGGATGATCTCGTTGATTTCGGCCGGTTTCTTTTTGGCGTCTTTCAGACAGGCTTTTACCGGCTCCATGGTTTTCTGTATCAGGCCATCAACCAATCCCTCCAGCTGGGCACGAGTGATTTTTCTGGTAAGGTGAAGGGGCTGGCCGTCTTTGCTTTGGGTAATAAAAGGAAGGTTTACCTCCGATTCCATGGAACTACTCAGTTCGATCTTGGCTTTTTCAGCGGCATCGCGGACCCGTTGTAGGGCCTGTTTGTCCTGGCGCAGGTCAATGCCGTTTTCTTTCTTGAAGTCGTCGGCCAGCCAGTCGAGTATTTCCTGATCAAAATCATCTCCGCCCAGATGGGTGTCGCCGTTGGTAGCCTTGACCTCGAAAACGCCGTCCCCGATCTCCAGAACCGAGATATCAAAAGTGCCGCCTCCCAAATCATAAACGGCAATAGTCTGACCGGTTTTTTTATCCAGACCGTAGGCAAGCGCGGCAGCGGTAGGTTCGTTGATAATCCTTTTGACCTCCAGGCCGGCGATTTCACCGGCTTGTTTGGTAGCCTGTCTTTGGGAGTCGTCGAAATAGGCCGGAACGGTGATTACAGCTTCGCTGACGGTTTCTCCGAGGTAGCTTTCGGCATCGGTTTTACATTTCTGCAAAATTTTGGCGGAGATTTCCTGGGGAGAATAAGTTTTCCCTTCAATTTCAACAACGGCCATGCCGTTTTTACCGGATTTTATGTCGTAGGGAACCATGGTTTTGGTGCGCTCGACTTCTTTGTCAGCGTATTTGCGCCCCATCAACCGCTTAACCGAATAGATGGTATTTTTTGGATTGAGAATCATTTGCCTTTTGGCAACGTCGCCAACCAGGTTTTTAACCGGCTCAACCACGGAAGGGATAATATTTCGACCCTCGGCGGAGGGGATCACCTTGGGCTTGCCCGCTTCCATAACAGCGACGCAGGAATTGGTGGTGCCTAAATCAATGCCGATTATTTTGGACATCTTTATTTTTCCTTCCGGTTTTCGGTGCTGCCGCCGACGGTTACCTTAGCCGGACGGAGAACCTTGCCGTTTAGTAAATAACCTTTCAGAGATACTTCTACCACCTTACCCTTGGGCCCGTCAACAGTTTCAATTGCTTCCATAAGTTCCGGATCAAACTCCTGACCGACAGCCTGAATTTCGACAACCCCCTCCTCTTTGAGAAGTTGTTGAAATTTTTGGATAATCAGAGACAGGCCGTCGTTCCCGAGGTGGTTTTGGCAACGCTCAAGGTCGTCCATTACCACCAGGATTTTCCGGATCAGTTGGGCGCTGAAAAAGAGAAGGAAATCCTTTTTTTCCCTTTCAATCCTTTTCTCCAAATTGTCGTAATCGGCCAGAGCCCGCTTGAGTTTATTTTCAAGCTCGGCGGGTTGGGATGCTGCTGATTTTTTGAGTGAAGTTGTTTTTGCCATCGGACGGTTAGGCTTTAGCTAATTCTTCAACTAACTGACCAAAATATTTTACCAGAGGGATGACAACCGGATAGTCTTGCCGACTGGGACCGATTACTCCAAGAGAACCGGACCGGCCGGGGCCGGCATCAAAGCGGGTAAAGACCAGTCCGCAGGGTTCTAAAAACTCGTAGCCGAGTTCGTCGCCGAAAAGAAAGTGGATTGGTTCATCTTCGTAAGCCTTATTTAACAGGTCAATCAGGAAGCGACTTTCGTCAAGCATCCCCAGGACGGTTTTGGTAATGTCAATGTCAAAAAATTCGGGAAGATTGAGGATGTTGGCATAACCGGAATGGTAGATTTCACCCTCGTTGGTGACGGAAATGGCTAGCATCCGGCTTCTTTCGGCTAAGGCCCGGGTCGCCTGCCGCATTAACTTGTCGAAATTAAAACGGTAATCCCACACTTTTTCTCTGGCGGCGACTTCATCGGCAACAGAAAGTTTCTTTTCTTCCATCAGGTGATTGATATAAAAGCGGAAAGCGAGTTTGGTGGGAATACGGCCAGCGGAAACGTGGGGCTGTTTAAGATAGCCTGTTTCAGTCAGCTTGACCATTTCATTACGGACAGTAGCCGGAGAGACACCGAGGAAATACTTTTTTTCCAAGACTTCAGAGCCAACCGGCTCGGCGGTTTCGACGTATTCTTCGATGACGGCTTTGAGTATTTGTACCTGCCTGTCCGTCGGTTCGACAATTGTTTCTGCCATAGACAACAAAACTATTAGCAATAAATTATCATGACTGCTAATCGTTGTCAAGAGGGGGGCGGGAAGATGTTATACTGGGTAGGGATGGCTAAAATTCAAAAAAGATCGGTAAGAAAGATAAATTCGGTTGCCTTGGCGGGACTGGTGCTGTTGGCCGGCGTCCTGGTTTATGCTTTATGGCAAGTCGGGAAAAGCCAGTTTTTCCCGGGTGAGGCAGGAGGGAGTTTGGCTAGTATTTCGGTTGACGCCCGGATTAGACAGGGAGAATTGGTTCCTTTTTGGCGCAACCTCGCCCAGGGAGGAGAGGACAGACAACCCCGTTTCAGTGAACTGAAAAATGAGATTACGGCTTTAGAACCCGAATATATACGCATTGACCACGTTTATGATTTTTATGAGCCGGTCAGCAGGGTGGACGGGAAACTGACTTTTGACTGGGAGAGGCTAGACCGGGTTGTTGAGCAGATAACGGCGATGGGGGCAACCCCCTTTTTCAGCTTGTCTTATATGCCCGGGGCAATCAGCCGATCGGACTTGCTGGATAAACCGGTAAACTGGTCTGAATGGGCCGAAGTGGTCAGAGCGACAGTGGCGCATTACAGCGGCCGGGCGGAATATAACTTGGACGGGGTAGCTTACGAAATTTGGAACGAACCTGACTTGTTCGGCAACTGGCGTTTGTATGGCGATAAGGACTACCGGCAACTTTACCGGTTTGCGGTTGCCGGGGCGCAGCAGGCTGGCGAGGTAAATTCTTTCAAGATCGGAGGGCCTTCAATTACTGCCCCGTATAAAAACTGGGTTGATAATTTTCTTGATTATACGGTTGCCAATCGGACAAGGATTGATTTCTATTCCTGGCACCGTTATGCCGTTGCTCCGACTGATTTCCTGAAGGACGTAAACAGGGTTGATACCTGGCTGTTTAAAAACGGGGGCTTAACTTTGGAAAAGTTTCTGACCGAAGCGGGGCCGGTGGCGGATAATTCACCTCTGAATGACAGTAATTTTGCCGGAGCGCATCTGGTTGCCATGATGAGGCAGTTAATTAATCGTGTTGATCGGGTTTTCAGTTTTGAAATTTATGACGGCAAAGCGGCAGATGGGAGAAAATATTGGGGACGCTGGGGATTGCTAACCCATCCTGACCTGGGAGTAGAGAAAAAACCCAGATACCGTGCTTTACTGATGTTGAACAAAATGAACGGCGAGCGAGTAGAACTGAGCGGAGAAGGTAATTGGGTAAGCGGATTTGCGACCCAAGGTGCGGAAGGGTTAAAAATCATTTTGGTTAATGTCGATTCAACCGGCCGACACTTGGAAACTTTTCCCCTGACAGTGAAACATTTAACCCCAGGGGAATGGCTGGTTAAGGAAAGCTATCTGGTGGGAGCAAACAGGGAGACACAGCTGACGGTCACTGAGGATTTGGTAATGCATTTAACCCTGGGGCCGAATAACATCGTGCTGGTGGAACTACAGCCTTTGCCAATTGATTAAGTTTGATCCTGGACGATGGTCAGGGGTTCCTTGGTAAAAGGGGTCCGGCGGGGCTTGAAGAAGCGCAGTTGCTTAACCCGATGAAACAGCTTTACCAGTATCGAAATTTCTTCCAGGCGTAGCAACCAGGCCATACCCAGGTAGGTGGCAAATCCGACCAGGCTGACAAACAAAGTCAAAAGCAGCAGGTTAAAGGTGTAGCGGGTGTCAAGAACAAAACGCTCGAAGTCCGTGGGCAGACCGATACCGATTTTACCCAAGAAGGAAAGCTGTTTACTCCAAACCGATTTGTCGAGCACTTTGAGGAGAACGAACATGGTGGTACCGGCAGCAGCCGCGGCAATTATTATCTTGAGAAAAACTTTGGCAAAAGCAAAACGATCAAGTTCGGGAAGGCGGACAAAAAGAGCCAAAAGCAGGATAAAACACTGAGTAACAGAGGCAAGGGAAAAAGCCAAAGCAAGACTCCAGACGGGCAGGTGAAGCCAGAGAATAAAAAGGGCTCCGAGAGCAATATTTAAAAAGATGGTGGCAATAGAAATTTTTACCGGGGTGTTGGTATCCTGAAGAGCGTAATATGCACGGGTGAGTAAATAGACCAAAGCTTGGGAAAACATGCCCAGGGCAAAAGCGGAGAGAGTGTAGCCTGTCTGAAGGGTTGATTCCCAGGTGAACTGGTTGGCGCCAAAAACCAAACGGATCACCGGTACCCTCAAGACAACCAGAAAAACCGAACAAGGAACTACCAGAAACAGGATTTGGCCAAAGAGCGTTTTCAGGCTGGACTGAAACTCGTGACGGTGATTTTGAGCTATTTGGGCAGCCATCATTGGCAGAGAGGCTTTAGCCAAGCTGGTACCAAAGAGTCCGATGGGCACCAGTTGGAGGGAATTGGCAAAAGTAAAATAAGTATAGGCGGCGGTGGAAACAAGCGAAGCCAGGTATAATTCGGCGCTTTTGCCTAATTGCAGGAATGAAAGCTCAACCAGGCGCGGCAGAGCCAGACGGCCGATAGAGCGAACGCCAGGATGACGGGTATCTATCCGGTGATGCCAACGAAAGCCGAGATGGTGGGCAAGAGGCAGTTGAACGATAAAATGAAGAAAGGCTCCCAGGACCGCTCCCAGGGTAGGGGCGAGAATGCCCAGTGAGGGGGCAAAAAGCACGGTGAAAGCGATAATCCCGAGATTGTAAAAAACCGGGGCCAGCGCCGGGACTAAAAAGCGTCCCAGCGATTCCAAAACACTGGTCAAAAAGTAACTGGCAACGAAGAAACCCTGGGCGAGAAGGAGAATTCTGGTCAGCTGGACGATTTGGGAAATTTGCTCGGGGCTGTACCCGGGGGCAATAAGGCGGTAAACGGGATAGGCGAATAAAAAGATAAGCAAGGCCAGAAAGGCGAAAATAGCCATGCCCAAGTTCAGGCTGGCGATGGCGATATGCCAGGCTTCGTCCTTCTTTTCTTTGGAAATATAGGAGGTAAAAATGGGAATGAAAGCCGAAGAAAGCGCCCCGTAAACCATAACTTCGAAAATAATATCGGGCAGTCGAAAAGCGGCAAAATAAGTCGAGAGAATTTCAGCCGTAAAAAAGTGCGCTAAAACCCGGTTCCGGACTAAGCCCAGCAGACGAGAAGCGGCGATCATAACCATGACGATAGTGGCAGCGGAGAGGATGGTGGTCTGGCGGCGGGCAAGAATGCCGTTGGTAGAATTAAAAAGGTGATTTATCATTGCTTTTTTCATTATATATTGTAAACTTACGGCTATGCCAGTAACTAAATCAGCCAAGAAAGCCTTAAGGCGTGACAGGCGGCGGACAAAAATTAACCTAAAAGTGAAAAAGTCCAGCAAGGCAGCGGTGAAATTATACCGCAAAAAGCCAACAAAAACCGGCTTGACCAAGGCCTACCGGGAATTGGACCGGGCGGCAAAGAAGAAATACATTCATCGCAACAAGGCATCGAGATTAAAATCAAGATTGAGTAAGCTGCTGGCCGGTGTTACCGGAAAGAAAGCTTAGGCACTACTTCTTTTTGTCTTTACAAAGTAAGCGACTATCCCCTATACTGAAATCGTCTGCGTGCATGGCACGGAGGCAGTTGTGGTTTTATATTTAATTTATGGCTGCCCAAACAAGCTCGGTTGAGTTTTTACCCCAGGAGGACTGGGAAAAAAGTAGCTGGGGAAAGTTTTTAAAGTGGTCTTTGTCTATCGGACGTTATATTGTCGTATTTACGGAACTGATTGTGGTTTTGGCGCTGCTTTCACGCTTTAAGCTTGACCGGGACTTGGCAGAGCTTAATGAGCAGATTAAACAGCAACAGGCGATTCTTACCGCTTCGGCTCAATTTGAAGAGGAATTCAGAGAACTCCAAGACAAACTAGAACAGGCTGACCGTTTAACCGTTAACCAGGATAAACCGACTCAACTGGTACAGGAGTTGGGAGCGTTGGTGCCGGTGAACGTCGTTTTGTCGAATTTGAGTTTTAACAACGAAAAATTGTCTTTAAGCGCAGAAGCTTTGGATCAGAACGGACTGGCGACTTTGATTAACGCGCTTCGCGACTCGGAAAAATTCGCGGATGTGGCCGTGGTTAAAATAAACAGTGAGGAAAAAGAGAAAGCGACAATCGATTTTGATTTAAGTCTGACTTATAAGGATTAGCAGAATCAAGATGGCCTTGAATTGGAAAAGCGAATATTCCCGTTACCGACATTACCTGCCGGCCGGACTAGGCAGTTTGTACAAGAAAAAGAGTACCCGTGCCTACACGGGATTGACCTTAACCTTGTTTACGATTTCTTTTTTCCTTTTTTTCGCCGTCAAACCGACTGTAACGACAATTACCCGCTTGCTGAAAACCATTACCGACCAAAAAACGGTTTCCAGTTCCCTGCAACAAAAAATTGCCTCTCTGGCCAGAGCGCAGGACGAATACAACTTAATCAGCACCAATTTGCCGCTGCTGGTTGAAGCGATTCCCGAAGAGGCGCAGGCAGACCGGTTGGCGCAATACCTGGAGACGACGGCTTATCTGGCCGGGGTTGACTTAACGGGGATGAATTTTGAAAGTATCCCTTTGTGGGGCGAGACAGTGGCAGGAGAGCGCGAACTTAATTTTAAAATCCAGGCAACGGGTGATTATGCTAATTTAAAAGATTTTTTGGGACGGTGCCTAGGACTCAGACGGATAATACAGGTGCAGTCTTTTGGGTTCAGAGTCAGCAAGGGAACAGAATCGGGGGAAGTGGCGGAAGGGGAAAATACGGTTTTGACCTTAAACATAGGCGGGAAAGCGTTTTATTTACCTGATAAAGAATGAGCGAAGAACGAGTTAAATTAGGTAAAGATATGCTGTTGATATCGATTATGACTTTATTAACAGTGTCCACTTGGATATTGCTGGAGGTGTACCACCTGGCGCAACAGAATACGATTCCGGCGGTTACCCAGCAACAGATGCGGCCATTATCCCCGAACCTGAAAAGCGGGGCACTGGAAACCATCGGACAGCGGTTCAGCCCGGACGAAAATCAAATCAGAGAGGCAGTTTCTGCCAACGCCGGCGGGGCGATTACGGAGCCGGAAACTGGACCTAGCCAAGAAACGACAGAAAGTGCTAGTCTAGAAGAGTAAAAAATAATATGCAAAAGCGAATCAAGACGATTCCGACTTTGGTTGGTTTGGTGGTGTTGCTTTTGGGGATCGCGGGCGGAGTACTTTTTATACAGCAGGCTCCCTCCTGGCTGTTGAGAGCGTCACCGGAGACAATGCCAAGACAGGTTAAAATTACTAATCTGTCGGAGAGCGGTTTCTCGGTTTCCTGGGTTACCGATGATGATACTTCCGGTTTTATAAAATACGGTAGCGGAGAAAGTCTTTCCTTTACACTTGCGGACGACAGAGACCAGTTATCGGGAAAAACAGGTTCATTTTCGACTCATCAGGTTACGGTTAAGGGGCTTAAGGCTTCGACAAATTATTTAGTTAAAATCGGCTCGGGGAGGTTGACCTACGATAACAGCGGCCAGCCCTATCAAGTGACGACAGCGCCGGCAGTTGCCCCCTTGGACCAAACCAGTGATGTGGCGCACGGGAAAGTAACCGATCAAAGCGGCAATCCGGTCGAAGGCGCGATTGTTTACTTATCACTGCCGAATACGGTTCAGCTATCGGCTTTAACAAAGGCTTCGGGCACGTGGGTCATTCCCTTATCGGCGGCACGTTCAGAAGATCTAAGTAGGTATACCGATTATGACAAGAATAGTGCGGTGGAAGAAATATTTGTGCAGGCCGGAAAAGAAGGCTATGCGACGGCAGTAACCTTAACGGAAAAGGATAACCCGGTAGAAACGATTATCCTCGGAGGCAACTTTGACTTTCGCGGAGAGACGGCAAAACCTATCAGTGAGAACGATGAAGGAGATGTGGAAATCCCCGCGCAACTTAACACCAGCGAAGACGACTCGGCGACTGATAAAAGACTGGAGATAATCAACCCGAGCCAAGCAGAGGAAGTGAATACGGCCAAGCCGGAATTTATCGGAAGGGGGCCGGTCGGCGAGACGGTTAAGATTACCCTGGAATCGGATCCGGTTTACACGGCGACAGTCAAAGTGGATCAGGATGGCAGTTGGTCTTGGACCCCGCCATCAGGATTAGAACCAGGAGAACACACTATCACGGTTGCCTTAAATGACGGCACAAAAGTAAGTAAGATATTTACTGTATTGGCGGTGGGAAGCAGCTCTCTGCCCTCATTGACGGCGTCACCCTCCGGCACAACGGCAACACCGACACCGAGGGTAACCGTGGCGGTGACACCAACACTTACGGCAACCCCCACGCCCACCCTTAAACCGACGGCGACACCAACACAAATTGCCACAAGATCGTCGATGCCCTCAACCGAAAGCGGAATCGCTCAAACGGGAACAACCGGTCCGACGATGCTGGTTTTGGGGATTGGAGCAGGATTGTTGGTTTTGGGGATAATCTCGGCCAGGAAGTTCTCCCTGTTTGTTTAGTTTAATTAAAAATGGAATTTATTAAGAATCGGCAAATCTTTTTTTTGTTGGTGGGGGCTTTAGCGGCTGGAAGCCTTGCCTTTTTTTTCGGATCCAGGTTTTGGAGAGACAAGACCGAGGTGAACGAACAGATCGGCGGGCAACCGACACCAACACAGGAAGCAACGCCGGAAATAAACACTTTTAATCTGCCGCCCCCGGCTTGTTATTTGACTTTTACAGCGGGCGGGGTGACTCCCACTGTAACCCCCACTGTGACTCCCACTGTAACTCCCACCCCGACACCAATACCCGGATGCCTAAGTGCTTGCGACAATGACAGTGATTGTTCAACCGGTCACGAATGTTTGACATACCAGGGATCATTACGATGTGTAAATCCGGATTGTCCGACGGCGAGCAGTTGTGTTTGCCCAACGGCAACACCGACACCCGGCCCAACGGCAACACCGACACCCGGCCCAACGGCAACACCGACACCCGGCCCAACGGCAACACCGGTTCCAGGTTGTTTGAGCAGCTGCAGCAGCGACAGCGATTGTAACGGTAGTTACCAGTGTTTAACCTACCAGGGAGCGCTTCGGTGTGTGAACCCCAACTGTCCGACAGTCAGCAGTTGCGTTTGCCCAGCAGCGACAGCGACACCGACGCCGGTAATTGCCCTGGAAAAGTCAGGTGTAAGCCTGCCGACTTTCGGAGTCTTGGGCGGCGGGATATTGCTGATGCTGGTCTCCTTACTGCTTTTAATCTAAAAGCCGAGGGTCGCTTCTGCTAAAATCAACAAATGACCAAGTTTAGAATTGCGGTGGTTGGGGCGGGTATAACCGGTCTGGCGGCCGGTTATCGACTTTCAAAGGCAGGTTGTCAGGTCCACCTGCTGGAAAAAAACGAGAAGGTGGGAGGGTTGGCGGGTGGATTTAAAATGAAGGACTGGCAGTGGAATCTGGAATATTTTTACCACCACCTGTTTGTCTCCGACAGCGCGGCCAGAAATTTAATAAAAGAGATCGGTTTGGGCGATCGACTTTTTTTCAGAAGACCGATAACGGCGATTTACCAAAAAGGTGAGATAGCCCAATTCGACTCACCGGTTTCGGTTTTAAAGTATCCCCACCTTAATTTAGCGGAAAAGATACGGGTTTCACTCACGACCGTTTACCTGAAAACCAACAACAATTGGGAACGGTTGGAGAAGGTGACTGCCAGAGAATGGTTGACGAGGTATTGCGGAAATTCAGTTTTTGAACTGATTTGGCGGCCGCTTTTAGAATCGAAATACCCCCAGGACTGGAAAAAGGTTTCGATGGCTTGGTTTTGGGCAAGGATTAAAAAAAGAAGCGCCCGTTTGGGCTACCTGGAGGGGGGCTTCCAGGTTTTGGCCGATAAGTTGGCAGAAAGAATTACGGATAGGGGCGGGAAAATTTTTTTTGGGCGAGAAATCAGAAAATTGGACGACCTGAAAAATTATGACCGAATTTTAATAACCGTTCCAACGAACGGTTTATTTAATTTCCGGCTACCGCCAATGTCTGGAGTTTTGACCCTGATTTTAATTCTTAATAAAAAATTTTTGGCTGACGGCACTTATTGGTTGAGTATCAACGAACCAAATTGGCCATTTTTGGCGGTGGTTGAACATACTAATTTTGTCGGGGCTGAATATTACGGCGGCAAGCATTTACTTTATGTCGGAGGGTATTATCCCCAAAATCATAAAATTTTCAAAAAAAGCAGGAGAGAAATTTTGAGTATGTTTTTGCCGTACCTAAGGCGAATAAAACCCGGCTTTAACCCTCGGGGAGAAGTGTTTGATTCCAGACTGGCGGTTGACTTAAATGCACAACCCTTGGTGCCGATAAATTACTCCCGGATGATCCCAAAGATAAAAACCGAAATTCCCGGTGTTTATATGGCCAATATGCAAATGATTTATCCGTGGGATCGGGGGATAAATTACGCAATAGAGTGGGGAGAAAAGGCGGCCGATGAAATCATTAATTCCTAAGCAAAAAATCCGATTGCTGCTGCTGGGACTGATTACCCTCGGAGGCGGCTTAAACCGTTTTTATAACCTTAACTGGGATGAGGGCCATTTTTTTCATCCGGATGAACGTAATATCGCCTGGGCGGTTACCCGTATCCATTTTTTTGACCAATTAAACCCGCAGTTTTTTGCTTACGGCAGCTGGCCAATTTATCTATATCGGATATTCGGAGAGATAGCTAAAGCGGTCAGCGGCGACGCCGGATGGGTAAGTGACTGGGGAAAAATTAATTTGCTCGGCCGATTTAACTCGGCGCTGGTTTCCACCGTAACCATTGTGCTGATCTACTGGTTGGGGAAAAAAATCTGGAACATAAATGTGGCGTTGGTGGCAGCTTTTTTAACTGCTTATTCTCCTTTTTTAATTCAACTGGCACATTTCAGTATTATGGAAAGTCTGCTAAATTTTTGGTTAGTTTTGTTGGTGATTATCAGTATTTTGATCAAGGAAAAACCGGGCCGGACGAGGTATTGGCTGCTGGGAGGATTGGTGCTGGGAATGGCCGCGGCAACAAAAATATCGGCTGTTTCGTTTGCAATTATCCCGGCGGCTGCCTTTTTTTTGAGCCAGCCCGGGAAACAGGTAAAAAGAGTGGTTTTGGCCGGATTGACAACGGTGGGGGTATTTGTACTGACGTCGCCATTCGTATTTCTGGACAAGACAAAATTTTTGGAATCGATGCGATACGAGAGCGGGGTGGTTTGGGGAAAATTGGCGGTTCCATACACACTGCAGTTCGATAAGACTTGGCCTTATGTTTATCAATTGGCAAATTTGATATGGCTGATGGGGCCGGTTTGTGTAGCCGCGGTTTTGGGAATTGTTTATTTGGCGATTAAAACAGGCAGAACCAAACGAGGGGAGTTGGTTATTTTTTTGATTTTTCCACTGGTTTATTTTGGTTATATCGGTTCTTGGCATACAAAATTTGTCCGCTATACCAGTCCCCTGCTGCCTTTTTTTATTCTGGCGGCGGCTGTTTTGATATGTCAAGCGGCCGGTAAAAAGAAAGCGGTGGCAACTGGGCTGGTGATAGTCTTGTTGGGTTCAAGCCTGGGCTGGACACTGGCGTTCAGTTCGGTTTACAGGAAGGAGTCAAGCCGCATTACTGCTTCGGAATGGATTTATGAGAATATCACCGGTAATTCGAAAATTCTGACCGAACACTGGGATGACGGACTGCCGGTTGCGATTGGTAATCACCGTCCTTCGTTATATCGAATTGAAGCTTTGACCGTTTATGAAGCGGACAACGAGGATAAGACAGCTTATTATGCAGACAAGCTGGCCGGGGCGGAATATATGATCATTAACAGCCGCCGGCTTTACGGCACACTGATGCATCTGCCTGAAAAATACCCGCTTACCGGCCATTATTACCGGTTGCTGTTTGCCGGACAGCTAGGTTATCAAAAAGTGGCGGAGTTCAGCTCTTATCCTTCGTTTTTCGGGCTGGATATTAATGATGATTTTTTTGAGGAGACCGTCCAGGTTTATGACCATCCCAGGGTAATGATTTTGAAAAACGTGCAGAGACTAAGTCAAGAGGAAATTGCGCAGAGACTGGGCGACGTGAGTGTTGGCTTGAATTGAATTAAGCGGGCAGGACGGCTAAAATAGGTTTGTGTTTGAAGAGTTGCCGTTAATTTTTCAGTGGTGGGGGGTACTTTTTTTATTGGGAGCGGTTTTCGCTCCGATAACTTTTTGCATCTTTAAGGGCTTTTGGGATTGGGGTTACGCGCTGGGAAAAATACTGGCGCTGATGGTTGTGTGTTACAGCGTCTGGCTGTCCGGCAGTTTGGGATTGGCGAGTTTCTCCACGAATATTATTTGGGCGGCGATAGCTTCCGGGGTACTACTTAACGGAGTCGTTTTAGTAAAAAATAAATTTATCCGGGAAGGGATTAGAGATAGATGGCCTGTCTGGCTGGCGGAGGAAGGACTGTTTTTTTTGGCCTTAGCGGTATGGGCCAACATTCGCGGTTTTCAGCCGGATATTGAAGGACTGGAAAAATACATGGATTTCGGGTTTGTAAACTCGATCTTGCGCGGTTCGAGCTTTCCTCCGGCGGATATGTGGCTAGCTGGAGAGTCAATCAACTACTACTATTTCGGACACCTGATGAGTGCGGTGGTTACTAAAATCAGCGGTCTGGCGGCGGCGGTGACTTACAATCTGATGATCGCGACGATTTTTGCTTTGGCTTTTTCGGCGGCATTTTGCTTGGGTGGCAACTTGGCGGCGAGGGGGGAGAAAAAGATAAAGACGACTTGGAGGCTTTTCGGGGCTGGCGGCTTGATAACCGCAATTTTGCTTAATTTGGGTGGTAATTTGCAACCGATGTACTATTGGTTGAAAAATCAAAGTTTCGCCGGCTATTGGTACCCGGACGCGACCAGATTCATCATCGATAAATTCGGGGCGGCCGACAACACGATTCACGAATTTCCGATTTACAGTTACGTCGTAGCTGATTTACACGGCCATCTTTTGGATTTACCGGTGGTGCTTTTTTTTCTGGCTTTAATATATTTGTGGACGGCCAATCGAGGGAAAAAGAGTCGCTGGCTGCCGCTGATAACGGCTTTGGCGCTGGCGGTTATGTATATGACCAACATGTGGGACTTTGCCATTTATTTCTTACTGCTGGCAATGGTTACTTTGGGTCAAATGTTTGTTCAGTACGGGCTAGTGCGAAATACGATTACTAAAAGTGTTCTGCGGCTTGGACCGATTTTACTGTTGAGTATATTGTTTGTACTTCCTTTCCAATTAAATTTTAAAAGTATTGCCAGCGGGGTAGCGCTGACGGATTACCATTCTCCGCTTTGGATGCTTGTGGTGCTTTGGGGCTGGCCGCTTTTTTTCAGTTTGGTACTGGCGGGTTTATTAATTATGAAGAGAAAATCGCTGGCCGGATGGCTCACAGGAAAGCGGCTTTATCTTGTTGGGCTGGTGCTGGTTTCGTGGCTGTTGATAATATTGCCGGAGATTATATACGTTAAAGATATCTACATTCATAGTTACCAGAGGGCAAACACGGTGTTTAAGTTCACCTACCAGTCTTTCGTGATGTTTGCTATAGCCGGAAGTTACATGCTGGTGAAAATTATTCCGGAAATAAAAAACAAGCTGGTTTTGTGGCTGGTTTACGGAGCAAGTCTGGTTATGCTGACTTTTATTTTGATTTACCCTCGGCAGGCGGTCAAGTCCTACTATGGATTGACGGATTACCGAGGACTTAATGGGGTCGCTTATCTGCAAAAGAAAAGCCCGGGGGACTACGGGGCAATTTCCTGGTTAAATAAAATTAGTGGACAGCCGGTAATTGTGGAGGCGGTTGGAGAAAGCTATACCGAATACGCCCGCATATCGGCCAACACCGGGTTGCCGACGGTATTGGGCTGGCGAGTGCACGAATGGTTGTGGCGGGGGTCATTTGATGAACCGGGGAAGCGGACGGAGGAGGTAAGGCAAATTTACGAATCCCCTTCTTTTGAAGAGACAAAAAATATACTCGATGAATTTGGAGTGAAATATGTGATCGTGGGAGCGCTGGAAAGAAAGGCATATCCAGCTTTAAACGCAGATAAATTCAATCAGCTGGGCAGACCGGTGTTTTCAGAAAAAGGAACAACGATTTACGAGATCAATTAGATTGAGTTCTATAATGGTGGGCTATTGGAGGAGTTGGTGCAGTTTATTCTGAAATTCTTCGAGACGACCGGGGATGAAAACCAGCACCCATTGGTTGGCATAAGGGCGGCGGTCGGTGGGAGTGTAAAGATATTCTTCGCCGACAGTTAAGCCGGAAACGGAGACCTTACTGCGCCAAGCGCGCCAAAACACCTTAAACAATTCCGGATAATCGCCGGTAGGATAATCGGTAATTAAGCTGGCGCGAAAAACCTGATAAATTTCCCATGCCTGACGGGGATGAGTCAACCAGTAGGGGGAAAAGAGCTTGGTTTTGATTGCCGCCAGTAAACGCTGCTGCCTGGCTTCCCGGGCAAAGTCGGTGCCTTCATCCCCTTCGGCGTGACGACTGCGGACATACTGCAGAGCCCTGCTCCCGTCCATTGTCTGCCAGCCGGCGTCAAAATGAAGATGTTCATAACGGCAGCGGTATTGCGGGTCACCGTCACAAAGATCATTCTCCCTGCCGGCAATGGGATATTGATAATCGTCAAACGGCCGTTCGACTTCGACAGCGACGCCGCCGAGAGTGTCTATCACGCCAACCAGGGATTGGAAATCAACCAGGACATAGTAATTAACTGGTTGGTTGAGTATCTGGCCAACGACATTTTTTACCCCCGAAAAGCTTTGGTAATGGTAGACGCTGTTGAGCTTGGTTGAAAGTTCCGACACCCAAATATCGCGAGGGAGGGAAACAGTAGATGCTTGGCCGCTTTGATGGTCCAGGGAGACAAAAATCATGGTGTCGGTGAGGTCCTCGCCGGTATGGTCTGCCCCGCCTATCCCCAGGAGGACAAAATTGGTGCGCTCTCGACGAGGTTCCAGCCAGCGGTCAACCTGAAAGTAAAGAAATACGGCAATGGCAGAAATAAACAGTAATGAAACGGCGAGGGCAATGAGGAGGGGTCGGCGCATTTTTCGTGTTAAAATGTTTGGGTGAACAGGCTGCCTGATATTTTAGATCAACTTAACCCAAAGCAACAAGAAGCAGTCACTTACGATAGAGGCCCGTTGATGATTTTAGCAGGAGCGGGATCCGGCAAAACGAGAGTGCTTACCCACCGGGCGGCGTGGTTGATTGCGGAAAAAAATATTGCTCCGGAAAATATTTTACTGCTGACTTTCACCAACAAAGCGGCCGAGGAGATGAAGACCCGACTGGTGAAATTGCTGTCCAGCGAAGTGGGCAGTTTGCCGTTTGCCGGAACTTTCCACAGTTTTTGTGCCAAAGTGTTAAGAGGCAAAGGAAGTTTTATCGGGATACCGATAGGCTACGCGATTTACGACGAACTGGATCAGCTGGAGGCAATCAAGGAAGCAATGGCGCGTTTGGGTTTATCGCCCAAAGAGATGAAACCCAGCCTGGCTTTAAATTTAATCTCGCAGGCGAAAAACGAAATGATTTCCGCTTCGGAATACCCTCAATATGCCA